>Ga0209700_102084_pt1 | contig 41136 bp, 17 predicted proteins | sample SiratroredBW_FD_187528 | JGI IMG/M metagenome (GOLD analysis project Ga0209700, IMG submission 187528) | Root nodule microbial communities of legume samples collected from California, USA - Siratro red BW (SPAdes) (version 2) | ecosystem: Host-associated > Plants > Roots > Nodule | place: USA...
ATATGTAATATTTTTTTTTTTTTTTTTTTCTATATACCCATATTATTCAAGTTCTGTTGAAATTATTATAATAAATAGTATTAATAAATAGCAAGTAAATTGATTGAAGGAATAGCTTTTAATAAGCAAAAGGTTTTGTTTGCTTCGCATGATCACTGCATAGTGTTCAACTAAGTCTTCATTTCTAAATTGTTTTAATGATTTAATTCCGTCTAAGCAAACTATAAATTATATAAATTGAAATCTAATTGAATTATTTCGAGGAAGTGGAAAAATTTAATTAATTTTACATGACAACATTTACATAATGTAGACATTTTAGGCAACAGGAAAAATATATGTTTTACATGGAACCATCTAATGGTCGTGTTGCTCCAGTATTTCTTCAGAGCTAGCTCCACAGTCTTATTATAATGCAATTAAATATTATCTTATAGGAGGTAGATCCATGTGAAGATTTGACTTATGACGATATTCGGACAGCCATACAGAATGCAACTGGACCTAAAGCTGCACTGTTTGTTCCAGAGGTAGGTCTTGTCACGCTCTTATGCAAACACTTCTGATATTTTTAGTTGAACATTCTTATCCTGTCAAATGTGTAACTTTTTTGGCCAACTGAAAAAATATTTATCTATTATTTCCATGTAATTAGGTCCCATTTGAAGTTCTTGTGCGAAGGCAGATATCTCGTCTATTGGATCCAAGTCTTCAGTGTGCTAGGTTTATATACGATGAGTTAGTGAAGGTAAGGTTTGATCTCTTGCTATTCTGCTTCCTTGCTTCAATACCATGCAAACATAATCTAAATTCAAATCTCTTCTCTTCAGATCGGCCATCGCTGCATGACAACTGAATTGCAGCGGTTCCCTTTCTTGAGAAAGTTCATGGATGAAGTTCTTGTGAGCTTTTTACGAGAAGGCCTAGAACCTTCAGAGAATATGATAACACACATCATAGAAATGGAGGTACACTTAAATCTGATTTATTTAATAATTTTTTATGTATAAATGTTTACTTGCTCTTTCTATTGCAATTATTTTAAGTAAATGCTGAAAAATGTAGTTGGCTGCTAAGGTTAAGGAGTCTAAACTTGGTTGCACAATACAAATCCTACAAAAATAATGATATACGCCGTAGTTATCTATCCTGGTCTGTGTGGAATGGCTGTCTCCCAAAATGCTTTAGTAGGATAGCAGGATGACCATTGACCACTATAATGAAGATTACAGATAGATGACCAATACTTTTAAGAGAAATATATATTAATCTTATGGTGCCTAATGTGAAGAGATTGAAGGACGAAAGACAGATCAATGTACAAAGATGCCTAAACACTTAGTAGTGAGATTGTACTAATATTTTAGGTTGACCAGAATCAGCAAACGCTGGTTCTGTTGCTGCAAATGAAATAGAGGTTATAGTTACTATTTTCATCCAAACAGAGGTAATCAAACTTTAAGTTGTGTTAAGACAACCTTTATCTATGTTTCAGGTGTAAAAAGAGGTCAAATCACAAAATATCCAAAATATTAGGTTCGATAGGTCAGTTTTTTTAAGGGAGGGGGAATGTTAAAGATTCAGCTACTTTCTAAGATGGTATGAAAGCTTATCTTAATGAGATTTATTGGGTTTATCATACCACTTGCTATTGGGTTATTCTCGGACCACTCACAAATATATAGTTTCACGCTTGAGATGTCCAATCCTTATCGTGTGGTGTGTGTTAGATATCCTAGATCAACTAGAAATATGACCACATTATAATATGTAAATGCAGATCTCACCTTACAAATTGGTTGAGGTTGTATTAGACTTGAAGTCCATTTTTTAAGAGGGAATTGTAAAACAAAGGGTTTTTACCTCTGAAAGATAGTGTCACACATCATGGCTGCAACTCTCATGACAAAAAAATGCTCCACAGTTTAATCCTTGTGGCAGCACCGTGCTACTCTGCTGCTATATATTGTGTTATTTGCTACCATGTGGATGTTAAATTACATTGAAAGCTAATGTTGGAATTTAACTCCTAGTACTTTCCCTCTGCATGCTTTGAACTCTTCCATAAATTTATGGGAAAAATTACACTTCTCTTGTGATCTTACTAATGTCTCATCAAGCTTTTAAATTCATCTTCCTTGTTCTTTTAATAAAGTGATTTAATTTCTTATTTTAGTTAATAGCTAGCATGTTAACTAAAACTTAAACAAAATAAAATTATGAAGATTAAAAGTTAATTTTAAATTATAAAAATTAAAGAAAAATTTTAAAATATAATAATTAAAGAAGATTTTTAAGAAAAAGACCGAAGGATTTGATTATCTTTAAAATATACAAATACAAAAAAAATTATACTTTTCACCCTGTAATATTAAATATAAAAAAATTGTACTTTTATTTTATGAGAATATTGTTTAAAAATATAAAATACATAAATTGTTTTAAATATATGGATAAATCTATTAACTTATTTATCATGTGTGTGTTTGTGTATATATATAGATATTTTAGCTAATTGTCATCCCAATTATGCTTATACTATATATTTTCTCAACATACTAAGATTGTGTTATTAATGTTAATAGTGATGTGAATCTATGTGATGAGACTTTAAATTCCTTGTTCAAGATTTCTTATTCAAACTACAATTTACAGATGGACTACATAAACACTTCCCACCCGAATTTTATTGGTGGAAGCAAGGCAATCGAAGCTGCAGTGCAACAGACCAGGTCTTCTAGAGTTGCTTTACCAGTCTCTAGGGTGAAGGTGTACATATAGTGTCCTCTCATCTAATTATATGCTCTGTTTTTCATGCTAGATGTGAATACTGGTTGATGCTGTTCTATCTTTTGTTTTAAAATTCTCTTCTAATTTCAAATAGGATGCGCTGGAATCGGATAAGGGACCAGCCGCTGATAAAAGTGGGAAGTCTCGATCTATTTTTGGAGGACATGCAAATGGAGTAGTGGCTGATAAGGTATTTATGTAATTTTATCCTGTTTAGTTGACTAGACATTTTCTAAGACATGTATATTTTACTGTAGTTAATACTTCAGAGAAATCAAAACAAGGGATATTTGATTATTATCTTGTTCTGTTCTTTTCAATCATTATAAGGAGTTTTCTTTTTTTTTTTTTAAAAAAAAAAAAAAAAACTTGTTTCTTTTATAAATAGTCAAATGTTTTCTTTAATTTTACTAAAAGAAGAAACTTAAACAAACTATTATACAGTAAAAGAAAGAACTATTTCATTAGCGTTATAAATTATTCCCTCTTTGATTAATATTTTATTCGAAATCAAATAGGTGTTATCTTTGTGATTCATGGTTTTTTCTTATGTACACGATTGACAATCAATCCATCTGACTCGAACACAATTTAAAACTTAATTTGACAGTTCGTTGACTTTAATTCATAAATAAAATAATTTGTTTATCAACTAAATAATGTTAAGAAGAAAAGGTTAAAAATTAAACAGTACACTTAAGTTGAATTTCATATATTTTTATTTACTTATAATGTGATATCTCCAATAAATATATATGATTAAATTTATATAATTTGATTTGTAATTAACTATACATTAACTTTATTTTAATATAAAAAATAAATGAAATATGTAAAATAATTATAATTTTAAGTTTTGTCAAGTTACCGAATTGAATTATTATAATTTAAATTAGTTTGAGTATGAGTTGAAATGGTGATAAATATCCAACCCTATAACCCTATTTTCATATGCAATAGGGACTAATGAATAGGGAACGTGCATTGTCTTGAACCCGATGATCACCACACGTGTGCTTTCTTCTCTGACAAAATATGGCACCACAACCACGTCTGTATTGATTGGTCATTAATTATTAAGACAAAGAGAGTGACCAACATATTCAAAATATATATGTTAAATTTATGCACTTTTATGATAAATTCTTTACATTTGAAATTCAAATTATAAATAAATTAAAATTAAACTTTAATGTTAATTTCTGAAATTAACTTCGATATCATTACTTTCAGAAAATAAGTTACATACTATCATATTTTTATCTTATCATTTAATTATAATTACCATGCATAATAAATTTATTAACTTTTAAAATAATGATGTTAAAAATTATACCAACTAAATTTTTCTTATTGATTTACATGTAACACTATGTTATAATATTATATATCAAACTCATAGTTTTATGGATATGAATTTAATTTTGAAAAATACTATAATGCCAGGTTGGGATATCCATTTCTATTTATCCATATATCATCGAGATTTGAAAGCCAAATTAATGATTTTTTTTTTTTTTTTTTAAAAAAAAAAAAAAAAAAAAACAGGGTGTTCGTGTTGCATCGGATGCTGAGGAAGTTGTGACATCTGGTAAATTGTTTTCTATCTAATGTTTGCTGAAGCGTGTATTTGATTATGTGCTTTCTTATTCGTTGTCTTCAATCAAGCGTCTTTGATGTATCAACCACAGTCATTTGTATTATGCATTGTAAATTCTTTAATGCATGATATTTTATCCCAGGAACCATTAGTGGATCTAGGTGGGGGATTTCATTCATTTTTAGTGGAGGTTATAATCGTGTGTCCACAAAGGAAAATACTGGTAGTAAACCACATACTGAACCACTTCATGATGTGCAGTCGTTCTCTATGATTCGTTTGAGAGAGGTATGGTTGACACCTTTGCTAGCTGGTTCAATATGTCCTATGGGTATATATATTTACGTACTTTGGTTTTTGTAGCCCCCTCCTGTCTTGAGGCCATTGGATAGCAATTCAGATACAGAAACTGTTGAAATTACAGTAACAAAGTTGCTTTTGAAATCATACTATGACATTGTCAGAAAGAATGTTGAAGATCTTGTCCCCAAAGCAATTATGCACTTCTTGGTACGTTATATTCTTTTTCTAGGCTTTCGAAAATTGTTTTCTTTAATTAGATGTTGCACATGATGAATACAAGACAAGTAATCTGCTCTCAATTTTCAAATTGAATGGCATTTGTGTGGTTGCAAAAATATGTATTTCCATTTCTTGATCTGTTCTGTAATCTGAGTAAATGAAAATATACACAGATCTGATGCATATCTTCTCTCTTATTGGAAATAGAGTGTGTGAAAGATAGTTTTAAAACACTCTAGTTATTTTTGCATGATGCTCACAGGTCACAGGTTTTTCTTTTGATATCAATTGTTGGAAATTGAAGTGATTGATGAAGTTTCAGATTAGTTAGGACCTCATAAGCAAAAAATGTCATATTGTCTGCGCTACTGTAGGTTTTGGGTATAGATGTAGTGTCAAGCCTCTATTGTGGTTTGTTTCATAAACCATTGATAAAGATCTCCTTGTTTTTGGATTTTCACTCACTGGCTAATGTTAATGATATTACGAGATATTTTCTAGGTTTTTTGTACTCCCCCTCAATTTAAAGCTTACTAAGCCTCTAAGCTCACTACAATTAATCACCCCGAAAAGATAGCATACTAAAAATGGAACACATGACAATATCTGAGAGTTTAGATGGGTCTACACATTTAAGACTGGAGATGGGGCCTGATTCCATCTTTGGTACTGAAGTAGACAGGGCTAGACATCTTAAGGGACAGATAAAACTTGTGAGTTGTAGCCAATACAAGTCAGAAAGTCACACCATCAAAATGATCTTTGATGGCAAGAAAGGTCACCATCGCTTTGATTGTTAATAGACTGTTGACTGATTTTTAAACAGGATAATAGTAGGTAATTTTATTATTCCTTCTCATCCTCATTGCAAAACACCCAGAATTTACCAAATTACTGAACATGGTCATGGGATGATGTGCGAAACTATGTGGGATGGACCTGTGATAGAAGACCAATTGATAGGGACACAAATCATATTTATAATTAGTGATAGACCTGCTGTCTGAGAGACAAATGTCTCTTACACAGTATTTTCTGCCCACAAACTACAACTAACAACACACTTGTTTAATTACACACCCTATTATTAGATATAATCCTAACACATTACTGTCATCAATTTTTTCCTAGGAATAACTGCCATCATGAAGCTTGGCTGCCAGACTGTAATTTTTAGGTAACTCTTGTCATTCTCACCATTCTGCAGAGGTACAATGTGATGTCTCTTCCTTCCATTGCAGTCAGGCAGTGCTGCTATGCTCTACCACTGTAGTGTGTTATCAACTGAAGTCCTGATACTAATCAAATAAAGAAACGACTAAGGAAATATATGAAATATGAAAACTGCTTCTAAGTTATTATTTAAGATATGCTCTACAAATATTTCGTACAACAATGATATTTCTGTGACTGAAACTTTTCTTATATTCTAACTGTTAACATTCATTGTATCTTACTGTATTATCTATAATTTGAGCATATTTATATTTTTCGTGCTTTTCATAACTAGGTAAACAAAACAAAGAGAGAACTGCACAATGTCTTTATTGGAAAACTATACAGGTATTGATTGTATAGTGGTTATAGCTTACTGATTCATATTTATTCTGGAATTTATATATATTGTCTGATGTGGCTTGCTTACTGTTATGTATATGTTACATTTAAACCAGGGAGGATCTGTTTGAAGAAATGTTGCGGGAACCTGATGAGATAGCCAAGAAAAGAAAACACTGTCGAGAACTTCTCCGAGCTTATCAACAGGCTTTTAAAGTGAGTGCTTATAATGCTTTAATCAGGATTATCCAACTGAAATTCGTATTATTTATATGACAAAGTTTGGTGCTCACATTGGTGTTCTACGTGATTTCCTGTGGAAATGTTCATGAGCATCTTTGGTGCTCACATTGGTCTACTCAAAAATGGCTGCCTTGGGTTATAAAACTCACTTTATGCTTCGGATCCATTGTGTGTCATCTATACTCTAGTAGGGAAGTCTTGACATTTATTTATTTGCAAAGGGCAACGATTTGGTTCTCTTTGATCCTACTAGCTGGCTATTGATATTTGTTTTTCACCTGGGAAAATCGTGTTGATTGGCTTTTTGTTATAGTTTCCCTTTGAAACCTTGATTTTCTGTGAATAATTAAGCTGGCATTCACTATGGTTGTAACACGATACTGTCTCCATGCATGCATTTGTTCCATCATTGTGACAGAATCAGTTTCTTCTCATGACATTCAGATGTATATATTGTCGAAGATTTGTTTATTTTATCTTGAAATCATTGAGCTTGTCTACATTGGTTGCAAATATGGTTGGTCTCTGATTATACTGTTTCCTTTTCAACAGGACTTAGACGAACTACCTCTTGAAGCTGAAACAGTTGAAAGGGGATACAGTTTGCCTGAAACTGCTACTGGCTTGCCTAAAATTCATGGATTGTCAACATCATCTCTTTATTCTACTGGCAGTTCGGGAGACTATTATGAAGCTTCTCCCAAGAACACAGAGTCTATAAAGTCTTCACATGCTGGGGAACTCCAATCACCATTGCATGCGAATATGGATTCCAATTGAAATCGAGGGCCATACACGTCAGATGATGAACGAGCTTCCTGATTGTACTTGTTAGTCCAAGAAATTTGGCGCAGCGTTCTTGTTAGTTTGTTTATGCTTATGCAATTTTTTAGGTTTGGAACTCTCCTGCTGGAGCTGAAATGCGTCAAAATTACTATTCTCATTAAAGTGCGCCTCAGTGTTGACTGGAGCATTTTTTATCTGAGATCCCTTTTGTTCTCATCTTGCGTTATCGATATTTACCTAGGCTCCGTTAAGAATAACGGGAGAAGGGTCATTTATTATGCAGCTTCATATATTGATACTGCACCCTCCATAAAAATTGAAATTTTAATTTTATTTTAGATATTCTTATTCTGAATCATTTTGTATTTCAAAATATATAATTTAGAATACATATTTTTGTGTTTTGGGATAGATAATCGGAAATGTTTTAAATTTTTATTTGTTCTTTGAGCTTTGTAATACAAAATTGGTTTTTTTTAATACAAATGTTTTTTATTAATAAATAATATTTCATAAATTAATAATAACAATATGCACAATATTCTTATAAATTAAAGTTCATGTATAATATAATTTTTAACTTAATAGTGGAAAAATATATAATAAAAGTATCTAAATAATACGTACTGGTCGCTTTTCGTGTAGAGTATGTGGACATTTAGTGTAGTGTATTTTGGATTATCTTCATGACTATCTTTAGATAAGTTTATAGTCAATTATACATTGTAGGATTTCACGATCTTTATGAATATATTATGGATTTAGTGAAATCATATGAGGTACTAAATATATAAAATAAATAATTATCGAAAATAAACAATAGATAAAGCAAGACGAATTAATGACTGAATAAACATGATAAGCATATTGTGATGCTAGTTGTGTTTTGTCTTCCTTTATCTCACAAAATATGTAAGAGTGTGATACAAATTTGAATTAATGCATATATCTATGGGCACATCTAAATAGATACGTTGTCAATACTATAAATCCATGATAAAGTGGTAACCTGTTATTTATTATGGTCACAACACTACATTCATATATGTAAATGTAATTGGGAGGTCAAGAAATTGTATTCAAATATAAACAAAGTGTAACTACCTGTCATTTATTACCGTCACAACACTACAACACTACATTCATATATGTAATTGGGAGGTCAAGAAATTGTATCCAAATATAAACAAAGTGTAACTACCTGTGATTTATTACCATCACAACACTACATTCATATATATATATATATATATATATATATATATATATATATATATATATATATATGTAATGGGAGGTGAAGAAATTGTATCCTCGTATTGCCACAAGACAGGGCAAATGACAATGTGTGCATGTATCCAAACAGATTTGTCTAGAAACATAGATACTGACTCAAATGACCTATTGCGACTATGATCTTCATCAAGACTTTCAGGTGACACTAGTGTGGGTTATACCATCTAACTGGACACGCACAACGTAAATCATGCATATATGTCATCTAATCACATCGTGCAAACCAAGGGTGAACCTTCTGATATATATATATATATATATATATATATATATATATATATATATATATATATATATATATATATATATATAATTCATATCCCTCCTTTACATCACTCGAAAGTGTTCATATATCCACACTTGTTACAATTTAAACAATACATTATTCATATATTTATCTGAATATAAATTTGTCTGCCTAAAGCATACATCTCTTGGCTAGTCATATATGTGGGTGAGTGCGGTAAAAACCATTAGTGTCCGCAACACATACACAAATTGTTGAATAGTTACAAGTACGAAATAGATGTCGCACTTTTATTTGTAAAGATTGTGTATTCCATAAGATGCAATGAATAAGTCCAAGCTTCAAACTCCTATCTTAGGTGGATGTAACATTCCTTGTAGATCTATAGCAGCCAACTAAGTTTGACATGTGTGCCATGACAATACCTCAACTCTACCGTACTATCACCCAAGTCCACCTCAAGGAGCACAAACAACAATGTTGATACTGATGTGAAATTCAATCCATATATCCACAAAATTGTTCCACAACGGGGATATGTGGCAATGCAGACACATAATCCAATGTGATGGTGATCTCACCAACGAGAAAGTGAAGAATGTTGTTGTCCTAGTGTCACATTTTCACAAAGGTCATATAAGACTTTTATTAGTGGTCTTGTAGTTGATGTTGCACAGGGATAACAATCTAGAGTTAAGCACGACAACCTCAATTTAGTGAAGAGGGATCTCAAGTTTACTTAACTTATACCTGTGAGATTTCAACTTCAATTTTTCTTGATCTTAACAAAAATATATTAGTGTTTCTAACTATAAATAATAACAAATGACCAAACATAACGTCATTAACTAAAAATTTTTATTTCTTACATCACTCTTCCAAGTCTTAATACAAATAATAAGTATAACTCACAAGTATAGAGATATCAGAAAGTCCACCAGGAAATCCTTGTTGCTCATAATGTCCTCGTGCAACTTCATGCAGCATATCAACACCAAAGTTAGAGATAATTTGTTCCCAATTTCTTATGTGGACGGATGTTGTCGATCTTCGTGTAGTATCACCTTGATATGCACCACTTCTAATTCTAACCATAACTACAAAATGATTATTTTATTAATAATTAGATTTAAGAAAAAAAAACACTATGGATTGTATATTTTATAATATATTTCTGAATCTGAAAATGCATTTCCCAATGTACAAGGCAAAATCTCTTAATACATTTTAAAATATATATTTTGTAATGAATTTGAAAAACATTCCAAATATAGAATATATTCCATAATAAACACAAAACTTCAAAATAAGTTTTAAATTGTACAATCTAGTACTTTTTTGAATTATATATATATAAAATAAGTCAATATCATCGATAACGATGAAAAATTCAAAAAATCAATATCTTCAAATTACAAACAAATGAATCTCAAATAATTATTTAAAGAACAACATCGAACCTCTTACACACAAACAAATTAATGATATAAGAAATAGAAGATGTTCCGTAGAAGAGAAAGATGAAGTGAAAAAGAAAAAAAAATAAAGTTATTTTATAAATATAGACTAAAATAGTTTTTTTAATATTTTGGGATGTATAGTGAAATCGTCCAGGAATATATTAGTTTTCAGTTGAAAGACTCTTTTCTTCCTATTAATGTATATTATTATTATTATTTTTTTCTAAAGTGTCCAATATTGTACATGATAATTTTTTAGGTTGATGGGATTTTTTCATTTTTATTAACCGGATGATTAGCAGATTTACTATATGAAATAACTAGAAATAGATGACGATATTAATTTTATTTTTAGTCATGTTTTTTTATTTGTTATTACAATTGCTTTTGACAGAATTATTTTTTATACTGTCGACATGTGCGATATTTCTTAATACTAGTTTTTGACAAAGTTCTCAATTCTAGGTAACGTTATTATTGTAGGTGAAGAAGATTGGGTTGCCTTCCCTATTAATTTGTTTTAAAAAGATAGATTGACTTGTTCATTTTTTGTATATTTAAACATAACTTTTTCACTCTAATCCATAAAATGAAATTTATCTTTCTTTTCTTTTTCATCTATAGAAATCAATGTGTTTACTATTCTTAATTGAAATGAAAATTAAATATAAAGATCACATAATCATGTTTGTGAATAAGAAATTAAAAATAGATGATTTTAGGACTAAAAATTTGGGGTAAACACAACCAAACTCCAGCAGCTAGATCTGGAGAAAAAATAAAAATAAATTGACTGCACTATTGCAAATTGGGAATTATCAATTTGACTTGAATTGACAATTGAATCTACATGAAGTTGAACTATGTCCCACTTTACGGAATAAAATGAAAATACAGTGAGAACTAGGAAAATAGAAAAAAAATCTAAAATGTGAGAAATGTTATATTTGATTATAGATTAAAAACATTTAATGATAAAAAAACATGACTATATTTATATTACTAATGACTATATTTATATTATTTTCTATTTTATCTATCTACAGACGATGTTAATTCTCTATTATTTGATTAAAAATATTGAGATAAAACAAAACTTATTAAAACTTTTCAATGTAAAAATTCGTGTGCATGTGGCGAGACAAACAATGGAGTGTTTAAGCAGATTATATATCAAGTAAAGGTTCCCTGTGATAAGGTTTTTTCTTTCGTTTCATGTTAAGTAGGAAATAGAAAAGTAGAAAATATAACGAGTAAAATGTTAAAAAGAAAAAAAAATCACCAGAATTGAAGTTGAATAAATGTTGCGAAAGTCTTTTATACTCAGCCAAGTTAAACTTAGTTCCTCAAGACATATAATTTCTAAATACGAAGCAAAGTTTGTCTATATAATTTGTATTATAACGCTCTAGTTAGAACAGAGTTTACCCAAAGATACATTTTCGATTGCGACTGGTTAACTTACGTCAAATTTTAAACATTATGCATAAATATTTTACAAACAAATAAATAATCACAAGTAAGTACATGAAATAATGATGAAATATGTGGTGCAAAACTTGTGTGTTTTCCTTTTGCATTTAAAAAAATTACCTAAGATATAAAAGGGTTATGTTTTCTTTTTAATATTGTGGGTTTCACTCTATATTTGATTACAATGAAGGGAAATGAAAGAAACCATGTGAAAGGAAAGGAAAGAAATATAAATTTTATAGAGTAAAAATAGGCTACACAAGTTGACTTGTGTTGTGGTGAAGTCACACTTAGTTTTATAAATATTTTTTAAATCTTCAACTACTTAATTTTTAATAATCGGAATTTAATTTATAAATGTTGATAATTTAAATGAAAACATTATTGCAAAAATTGTATCCATTAAATAACATAAAAAATAATATAATGTTTTAAATTATTTTTATTTTAATTTTTAATTAAAAATGGACCAGCTAATTTGGTTGTTCATCTCTCTTTTATCGTGTTGGGGTTGGCTGGTCAAGCAGGACAAACATGAATGAGCTTTAAAATATAAATTGTAATTTTTAATACACTTTTGACACATGCATAACATAAAAATAGGATATTGTTTGTCTAATCTATGACATATTTTTGTATCATATAAACTAGATATTATTGAAAGACAATCCAATGAAAAAAATTCCTTCCACGCACTTTCCCTTATAATTAAAAAAAGATTTAAAATTATAAATTAAGAGAAAAATCTTAATAAGAGGTAAATCTATTTTTTCTTGTGTGAATTTAAAAAAATCTTCAAATGAAAAAGTATTAAGAAAGAGGAAAATCCAAACCCTTTATTTACTTATATGTTGATAGCTTATTAATGTTTGTCATAATCTATTTTTTCAAACATTAAAATAAAAAATTATGAATCTAGAAACCAACAATAAAAATCATAATTCAATTTTAAAATTAAAATAAATTCATTATTTCATAACAACAAATTCTTTAATGACCAAGATTTAAAGTAAAAAAATGATTAAAGACTTCTTTCTCATCAGTAATTTATTTTAAACCCAATTTAGTAAAATGAATATAGAAAATTATAAAATGTATAAATAATAAATTAAGGAATAGAAAATTGAATTACCGATAAAAATATAAATAATAAAAAATGAAAATAAAAAAACGATATACTAAAGATCGTTAACTGTATAAATTATTATAATAAAAAGTGGTCGTTAATATATTCTTCCGTGTTTTCTTAAATTCGACTATTTTTATCCACAGTCATATAAATTTCCTAGTGTATCTTAGTGAACACATATTAAGAAAATACAAAGTGCACAAAAAGTATTTAAGAAAAATTTTACTGATATTTTTATATATCATGTGTTTGAATTATACATTAAAAATAATAATTTTTTTTTTGACAAATGTTAATTCGTGTTTGACAGATCAAAAAAAAAAAAACATGTTTTCTTAATATGCATTCATATACATTTTAATATTTTTATATAATTTTTTTAATAAACTTGAAATCTTCAACTAGTTTAGGGTATTGATTAGTAAAAGGCTTATATTTAGTCTGCCATCCAATTCTTGTTCAAAAAGAAATAAATTCTGGATTGTTCCAACCAAGGCATGTAAATAGCCAATGCAAACGCGACACGTTTCCACCGACTATTTCAAAGAATTTTAGGGTTTAAATAAGACATTCAATTCATAATCACTATTTGCTATAAACCTCATTTTCCTTCTTTATCCCTCTCTTCGCTTTGAATCTTTCTCTGCCCTAATTTCAAACATGGCTCGCCGTAGCTCCGGTGGTAAAATCTGCTATTCCGATTCTTATTCAAGTTTTTCATTATTCTTTACATAACATTTCTGTTCTATTTATAGCATTTGAGATTTCTAGGGTTTATTTTCCCCTTTCGGGATTTTGATAAATTTCTCACGGCTACTGTTACTTATTTTTTTTTATTAATATCTTCTTGCCCCATGTTAGTTGTGTGCAAATGCTTTGTTCACTAATCGTGTTTTCCCCATGTGTTGTTGCTATTTTTTGAGTTGGTAGTTTCCTGTTCTCTCTAGGCTTTTCAACTCAGAAAACAATAATAAGCATTACGAGATCTTGGTAGAAACGAGAAAAATGATAGTCATGGAGCACACCTGATTAGAAATCCTTCTGAATCTTGTTCCTCTTCCTCTCCCAAATGTTGGGAAGTTGTTGATGGTGTATTTGTGAATTGTTTTTGCCTCTCTGAATATCTTTCTCTTCCTCTCCCAAATGTTGGGAAGTTGTTGATGGTGTATTTGTGAATTGTTTTTGCCTCTCTGAATATCTTTGTTCATAAATATACATGGATCTTTTAGTTTCTGAAGATGTTTGCTGTTAGGGTTGGTACGTGCTGATGGTTATGCTAGTGTAAGTTCTGTGTTTTAGCCTGGTACGTACCGTGATTTAGGTCTATTTGGAGCCATCTCAAGGCCATGGGCTGGGTTGGGTCTCAAAATATCAGACTTGGAAGGCTGGGTGGCAGTCTAACCTAACCCTGTTCATGCACCCATGCATGTAGATATTTATTTATTTCTTAATTCTTTTTATCAATGAAATGAATTCTATTACAATACAATTTCTGCATATCTTAAAAGGATCAATTATCATGTTTATGGGGTGTTTGATGAAAATAATGTTGAACCTCAAATTAAAATTATCCCAGTACTGGCATCTAGTATGCAACCCACTGGTTTTTAAATATCAAAGACCAACTATTTATGATGGAATATCATTTTGTTACTGGAGTTGCATGTTGGATTGCTGGAAATGATGAGTCTAGACTTAGTTATGATTCTGGCAATACATATCTGAGGGAAAGGGAGCCAAACCAAGATTGTGGTGACTAAGTGTGGAAATCACATCTGCTGTACATTTCGCAAAGGTGGTAGGTGCAAACAGACCTGGGCATAATTTCTCTTGCTTCCTATTGGATTGATGCATCAACCATATGGTGCATGAGAGTTTTGTTCTAGATATTACTGCGAATCAAAATCATAGAAAAGTACCAATGAGATATAGTCATGAATTTTCCAAATCAAGAATTGACCTTCTTTGTTTTAACTATCTTTCTCTGCAATGTTTGAATTGGGACTTTGATTTATTTAATAAATACTTTATATATTGGCTGATAAATGTGTTTGGACTTAGACGGGTAATGCAATGTAGCTTTGAGCTATAGTAGTGTAAGCCATTACTCGGTTGAAGACAAACTCTTAAATCTGATCCAATGATTTCATGATTGAACCGGTATATGCAAAAAACTTGTCACCTATTCAAATTCATGAAAATTCTAAGATCTTGTGCTTAATAGCTAACATATTTTCACTAGAGTTCATAATCAAATATTTTGATTCAAGATAGATATTTTATTTGATTTTGTGTACTGAACTTCTTTTTTAACATGGATCAGATGGTACTTTGTTTATTTTGGGTGAAGTAACAGTTGGATCATCTTTATCCTGCATGGTAATCTTGAATTCTAGTTATGTGACTTTTTTGTTTCATTGCATAATGTAGGAAGATCTGCACGTCCTGCTCCTCGTGCAGCAGCTCGCCCTGCTCCTAAGCCTGGTATGTATGCATACTGTACATGGATGGTTTACCAATTTTAGTCTTCCAACTAGAGGTTATATTTTTTTTTCTGATATATAATGCACTGATGTCATGATTCAGTTCACAATGCTCCTCCTCCAGCCCCTGTCCAGAGTGGTGGTGGATCTGTGCTTGGTGGCATTGGCTCAACAATTGCTCAAGGTATGTCAAGGAAGAAGAAGGTTACATTTACCTAGTAATCTTATGAAAATAAAATTCCATGTTCTTATCTGGTTTTGAATTTTCTGTTTATTAATTTTTCAGGCATGGCCTTCGGTACTGGAAGTGCAGTGGCACACAGGGCTGTGGATGCAATAATGGGTCCCCGTACCATTCAACATGAAACAGTTGTCACTGAGGCTGCTGCTGCTGCACCTGCACCCACTGCAAATACTTTTGGCAGTGATGCATGCAATGTACACACAAAGGCTTTCCAGGATGTATGTTGTTTATCTCACTTTTATTCTTAATTATTGGATAATGTTTTGATATAATATGCTAGCTAACACTTCATTAGTTGTATTGTATAGTTTTTTGCAATTATGTGCCCCATTAATTATAGACATACCAATGTATATGGCCTTAGAAAGATGTGAGTTAATATTTATCTTCTACTGTTGGGTAAAGAATCAAAGACTAACAGATATGTTGAGCAATATTGTTATAATCTATCTTTTGAAAGGGTGCAGGTAATTTGAACTTATAGTCAGTTACATATATATTAGGATGTGCAATATGAAGATAAGAATTTAATTGTTACATTTTCTGTAGCAATAACTGGCTGATGATTTTCTAAAAAAAAATACTATTGTTCTTGGAATTATCCAACTGATTAAGTATTCGGAAATGTGACATTTATAGCCTCTTGTCCTTGTTGTGCTTCCTGATCCTTTTTTGGTGATTCTTAATCTTCATGTCAAGCATACCTCCACTTATGGCAGTCAGCATTTTAGTTTTCGCAGACCCTGGACACTTATTTTTGTGTCATGTATATGTGCTATTTGAGTTCTGTTTAAGGATAAATTTTGATTGTTTATATGAATTTGCTAGTTGAGTTCATGTTACTTTAGTTGATCATGTTGGTATACATCTGACTGCAGTGCCTAAACAACTATGGAAATGACATTAGCAAGTGCCAGTTTTACATGGATATGCTAGCAGAATGCAGGAAGAACTCTGGAGCTTCATTGAGTGCGTAACTGTCATATTTGGCCGTTTATGTGTTTGATCAGTATCCTGAGTCTGCTATGGTTTAAATATGCATTTTAATAAAGTTGTGTCCTAAGATGCATACAGACTGATATAAACTGAGTTTCAATTGATACCTTATTATTTGATACTTATAATCAATTACATGTTGCGTAGTTTGTCATTATTTGTATTACATGAGCATGTTCATTTCTCCCATCATCTATATCTGCTGTTTGGTTTTTGGCTTTAATTGAGTGGGAAAGCTGCATCATCCCTTCCCAAGGAGTGAAAATGGAAACACGAAGGACAGATCAGAAGTCAGTATAGAAAGTGACAGTTTTCAAATAAGAAAACACCAGAAGTAAATTAGAAGCTGGTAAAGAAATAAATTATATATGATCTTTTTATACCATTTCTAAGTATTTATTAGTTTAATGTTTTCTGGGTAATAATTAAAATCTTTTTGAACTAGTTATAATTTATTTCGCTACTTCACTAGGGTATTTGAACAATTTTACTATCAATTTAATTAATGGTTAAGTGAGCTCTATCTTTCGTCTGCATATTATTTTAAACACATTAATCATAAGCTAAAGTTATTGAATTAGGCATCAACGGTACAGAAGCCTTGGAAGTTTGGTTTAAATGCAGGGTGGATTCAGATTTTTTCTACCTTAGAAACTTTACCTTTTTTATTGGGAAAAAAATAAATTAAAAGGTGTATTTTAGGATACTGCAACCTTTATATATAGAAGTTATAGATATAATTATGTTTGTAACTTTTCAAAAATAAATAATAATAAAGAAAGTACGAACAAAAGATTTAAAAGAAACTAATATAAAAGTGTATGATAATGATTTTGCAGAGCCTCGTAATAAGTTAAATTCGTAAATGTAATTTCCGAAGTCCTTTCATTTTGATTCTTTCTTTTTTGATGGAGCCAAGATCCATAAGTTGCCCTTAAATGAGGTTAGCTAACATTGTTATGATAACCTTTTTATTACAATCTTCATCTTCAAGAACGGATTTTTTTTACGAAAAATACAGAAATATAACATTTTTTAATCTTAATAAAGTACTATAAATAAAAGGAAATTATTCATAAGAAGTAAAAGATATAAAATAAGCTTGTGTAATGTAGTGGTAAAAAAGTGGGGCTTAGATCTAAATTCTGAGCATATATCTTTGGTGTTTTTTAGGAAATGTCTCCTCTTGAAAACTAATATCCTATGTCTGTGCCAATAAACATTTATTTAGGTTATATTTATATTTATTTTCAATGTTTATTTATGAAAAAAATATAATTTTGAATCATTCAAACTCGTAACTAAACAATATTCTTAATTTAGATTATATAGTATATTTGTCTACATTATATATATATATATATATATATATATATATATATATTATATATATGTTATATATATGTTATATATATGTTGAGAATTAATTCAAATTTACAATAGTAAAAGAATGATTAAAATAAATTGGTAGAATATTTTAGTTGATTATAAACAATTAGTGGAGTGAGATTTTTTATTTTTAAATTAATTTATTTGTAAGTCTATTAATATGAGTATTTATTTATTTTTAATTAATAAGAAAATAAAGAGTAAGTTTGTTATTAAATTTTATTTTTCCCTACGTTGTTTTTTTCTTAATAAGAAAATAAAGAGTAAGTTTTTTATTAAATTTTATTTTTCCCTACGTTGTTTTTTTCCCCAATAAATTGATATTAGAATTCAATGAAGTAGAAGAAGAGATACTAAAAAGAAATTAGGAAGAAAGATGCTAAGGTATTGTTTATCATTTAACAAATAACCATGAAACTCTTTTTTCACGTATTATGACAGTAAACAAATCAAAAAAATCATAATCAATCTTAAAAAAGGTTTTGGGAGATTCAATGATCATAAGAGTGAAATTCTAATTAATGAGACTTGACTTTGAAACCTTAATGATGAAGAATGATGAATTAGTAGTCAATTTTTTGTCAAGAATGACAGTATGTTAAATGCGCTCCTTGTTAAAAGCTTGATGAAAAATCTGAAAAATGTATTTTTATTGATTATTTTACTAAATTCAAAGCATATATAGATTGTATAACCCTCTCCAATGGCAACTGGAAGATCTTAATTAAAAGGGATGTAATATTTGATGAAAATACAAGTTGGAAATTAAATGATGAATATGTTCAACAAGAGCTTCCTATGTTTATTGAAGATTTTCAAGGTGAAAGACATGAGTCACTTTCAGGTTCACCCGCTAGTTCATCAATGACTCCAACAACATCTATTACTCATGAAGATTTTTCAAATGAGCCAATTTCAGAAAGAAGATAACAAGAGTCAAGAAGCCAAATACAAAATATCCTGCTGACACATATATTTGAGTTAATTTGCTCTTACTATTTCAAATCCATTATATTATGGACAAGCAGCTGAAAAGGAACATCCATTACATTATGATGAAGCAACTGAAAAGGAAGAAGGACATAAAGCAATGGTAAAAGAGATAGAATTCATTGAAAAAGTGGAATTTGGCATATGGAGGATTTACCGGAAGGTAAAAAGACAATTAGCTTGAAGTGGGTGTTCAAGACAAAGTTCGATACAAATGGAAGATTACAAAAACACAAAGCTCGTCTTGTCGCAAAAAGGTTATGCACAATAACATGATATTGATTTTGAAGAAATAATTTCTTCGGTAGCACGTTTTGAAACGGTGAGACTTGTTTTAGCTTTGGCAGCACAATTACAATGGTTGTTTATCAATTTGATGTTAAATCAACATTTTTCAATGATGAGTTACAAGAGGAGGTGTATGTAACTCAATCAGAAGGTTTCGTAAAAAAAGGCAATGAGACAAAGGTGTACAAACTAAAGAAAACATTATATGGGTTGAAATAGACACCAAGAGCTTGGTATAGTAGGATTGATGGATATCTTTAACAAAAGAGGTGCATGAGAAGTGAAAATGAGTTCACCTTGTATGTGAAAAAGAAAGATAAAAATGATTTCATCATTATTTATCTTTATGTTGATGATATCATTTATATTAGTTTTTTTTTATATGAGTTTAAATCTCAAACGATGAATCATTTATTTCTAATTAATATAAGTATTTATTTATTTTTAATTAATAAAAAAATAGAGTAAGTCTGTTGCTATTCCTTAATTTTATGTTTTCTACCTTGATCTCCTCTCAATATTATATATATATATATATATATATATATATATATATATTATATTATATTGGTAAACATAAGAATAATTTATAAACATAAATGCAAATTTGAAATTTAGTGATCGTGATAGTTTTAGTAAAAAGCCTTCCACGAATTTCTTTTGAAAAAATTCAATTTAAACCTGTACAATTAAAATTAATTAAACAGAACAATATTAGAAAAAAAGGAACCACAGAAGAACACATTAAGACCATATATATAGTTTTTATATAAAAAATAGTATATATAGTTTAATCTGTTATGCATGAATTTAATTGTCTAGATAACTTGAGCTGGTTGTTATGAGTGCAACAGGTAGATTTTGGTCAATTCAATGCCATCAAATATCATTGACTTCGTTGGAGTATAATAATTATTTTAGACAGACATTATCATCACACATCCTCCACCCTCAATATTAATGTTCAAAAGCTCTGGTTTCAACAAATTATTCTAAAATGCTCCTGTATCATATTTTTTTAGAACTACATATAACTCAGTTGTGCTTCTTAAAATGAACTAATTTAATTATCCAACCTATATTTCTTTTAAAAAAATAACAAAAATAATCTATTACTTTATTTATTTTACTTTAAATCTATATAAATTTATTTATTTATTATTGATATAAATTTATAAATAAATTTATTTAATAAAATAACATAAATATGAAAAAAAACAAATCATTAATAAAAGGTAAATTCCTTACAACAGAAACATAAATGTTGTCATTTTCTTGCATTGCAATTCAGTTATTAATTTATTGAATCGAATTCTTGTGGACAACATGTACTAATGACATGGTATATAAATATCAACAAAAATTTGTTTACATCTTAAATAATTTTACTGATAATTGAAACTCATCTAAAATAATTAAAAGAATCAGCGACTTTAAGAACTGGTAGTGGATAATGATGCGGATTTTCTTTTTTCAAATCTCTTTAAGTGGTGCACCAAACTATTCTTTTTACTAGTTTAATTCTTTAAAAGTCAACTAAAGTATAGTTCAGTTTAGTTTTTAATAAAAGGGAGTTCAACTTATAATATAAGTTTTTTAGATCAATTTTTAATAATCTTCTTTTAGGACAAGTAAGTTGGTTATATTTTAGTTCAATTCAATTACCTATTTTTTCAGTGTAGTTTTTTTAAGACTCATAACATTGATCTCACTTTCGACATATTGATAATTTCACATCTTGTTTTTGCATGGTTCATCATCAAGTCACATTACAAACACGTTAGGATTGTTGTCGTAGTAGTCATGCTATCATGTTAATGTCATTAATCAAAGTTAAATATTAAAAGTCTTCATATTTTTAATAGAGGACTGATTTTTAATATTAAAAGTTATACAATTTTAATATTACGAGAAACATAATCTGCACTGAAGTATAATGCTTTTGATAATTTTGAGATGATTAATTTGGTTATTAATGCTTTTGATAGTTAATAAAATTATATATAATATTTTGAAAAATCAATTAAAGATTTTGTTTAAATATGATATAATTATTTGAAGTTTTAAAATAGTGATTGTCAAGAGATTAATGCGGTGATAATTTTTTTAAATATTGTACGGGTGCATAATATTGAAAGATCAAATTAAAGATTTTGTTTAAAAGTAAAAGAAATTCGAAAAAGGTGTGGTTCAAGTTCATTCACAATCGTTGAGTGCTTTGTTGATTAAAATTACCATGTTGTGGCATGATATATGACTCTTAGATGGATATGACACTGATCAATTAGTTATAAGTTAAATCATAATTTCAAGCAACATATGTTATTGTTTAAGTATATATGTTTTACTAAAAAATATTGAAATTAGTAAATATATATTTAGAATAGTTCATCTTAAATAAATTTTATTAAAATACTATTATGTGTTTTGTTATCTAATATGACCTTTTTATTCTTTTTCTTTTTATTCATGGTGTCTGAAGTATTATTTTCATTATAAATATGAAGAGAAAATTCTTTAATTTATTTTCTATTTTTTTAATTTATCTTAAGGTATCAAAGTGTTGATCTCTTTATGTTTGTTTTTGTTTATCTGCTAAAGAAAGCAATTTTTGAACATTGTCAAACATTACATGCTATTGTAGTTTTGCTTGTGGAAGTTAAGATTCTATGCACATAGAGAAGCATGACGGTCATGAGATCAAACTCTATCAAATGCACCTCCAAGTCTCATCTTCCTCGTGGCCAGGCCTAGGCCCGTGTACCTCACGCGTCGCTTTTATGTGGTAAGAATCTTTTTGGATTACCACCATGAAGTTACAGATTTTAGACTTTTTTTCCAATGGATAAAAAAAATATAATATATTATCTAATAGATCATATAATAAATCTTTAACAGTAATATTTCTATAAAACTAATGAATGGTTTGGTGATAATAATCAAAATATAAGTAACAAGAAGAATAGATAAAGATGACCAACATACAATAATTTATCTTAATTTATTTAAATTTTAATTACATCAAATTCTCTTAAATAATTATTTAAGAGTTTTTACAAATAAACACATTTAGTTATAACTTTTTTTTAATTTAAATATAACATAAAGAAATCCTTTATTTAAATATAAATTTGATTATTTAAAGATTTAGACATTGAAAACAAAAAACTACTAAATTCATTTTCGAAAAAAAAAACTCAGAAACATTTTATATTAAAGATATGTAAACAAGACACTAAAATATTAAGATAACATATTAATATTAAAATTGATATTTTATTTGGTGTATGAGTTTAGTCACAAGTCATTAGGGTTGGATATTTTAATATTTTCCATGTGATACCTCAACAAAAGTGAGTCAAAATAGATTACTTAGGGTGTGTAGGTGGTCTTGTTCCTTACTTATCTTAGTAATTGATTTGGCAGGCAAATACTAATGTTTGTACAATTTGAAGGAAACAGGTAGCTGCTTTTGCTCTAAATTATTGACACCACTTTCCACATTTCCACTGTTTGTTTAAGCACGGAACTAAGCCAATGTCTTTTTATTCGAGGATAAGCTTTTGTTTTCATTTTCCTCTTTAATTGCCTCATAATTTTTGTTCGTGGACATAAAAGGAGGTCACAATGCCTCTCAAATTACGTCCAATTTATTCAGTGCTTGTGTAGTGGAAAGCACCCATCAAATGGAATCTTAACAACATTGCAGTCCATATACATGTGCATGATAAGGACTAAATAGGGTAAAGAACCCAAAAAAGGTTATCATCACTCTCTTTTCACTCTAATGCGTACTGATTTGGAATTTGGAAGTGCTTCTTTTGTTTACCCTTCAATTATTTTTGTCCTCTTCTTCTCCTCAGTGACGTCTTCGTGTTTCTAAGGGCATTTTAATACAACCACTCAACGTCTCTACTTTCACGTTTTCATGCTCATTCTCATTTCATAACTCTGCACGCATTTCTTCTTTCTTCTACTCAATAACCTATTCACCTTTATGTTATTTTATCTTCTCCATAATCTGCGGCACTTCACAAAGATCGTCCATTACCATGAGAACTACATGATTTGACTACAATTCTAGTTCCTGGTTTCTCATTAATGCTTATTATGTGTTTGTGGACCATTTCGACTCTATGACAAATCAACTTAAATTATCATTGAATTTCTCACAATTAAAAAGAATAAAAAATGAGAACATAGAGCAAAACAGGTTGATGCATAATCTAGTAGCAAGCATGAATATATTGACTTTTATAATAACCATTTTAAAAATTAGGGTTCTATAACTATTTTCGTCTCTTATAAATTTGCAAATTTTTTGATGTGGTTCTGGGTATTTGTTTTGCTTTGTTCCTCCATGAAGTTGAAGTTGGTTTCTACGGTTTGCTTATATCCGTTCAATATAGTTGTCTATTAAGTAATAACTATTATTAGTGTGTATTTTGTTTTTTAATATTTGTTATGATTTAATTTTTTATTATAATAATTTTCATTTTGTTTTTTAATAAAGATTTTATTCTTGTTTTAATACATATCATCTACATATAATTTTAAGTGATTAATTGTTTGTGACAAAATTAATATTTTCATTCTCATATTTATTTATATTTTTTAAGTAAAAAATCATCTTCACGTTCTTTTATTAAAAATCACATTAAAAGATAATGTTATTAAGTATTTAATGTCAAAATATTTTTTTTCAACATCAAATATAAAAAATATAGTTATATAAATATTAAATGAAAGTATCAACTAATAATTAGATAAGATTAAATAATTATAAAAATTAATAGAAAAGATAAAAAATATCATTTGAAAATAAGTTATGAAACTAAAATAAAAAAAGTTAATATAATTTTTTCAAATTAGTTAATGAATTAAAGATACTTTACTAATTTAAACTAAAAAAAATTAGATGATATTAAAACAGGTAGAGGAAAGAAGACAAAACACATATACTATTATCTACGTCCCCATGTTAAAGATCTAATATAAAAAGAAAGATTCTCACTATCAAAATTAAGATAAATTTAAATAATATATACAAGAATGTATTTATTGTCATCTCTGATAATATCATCTCCTTTCATTTAATATTTAGGGAACGATAATACATGATTATATAGTATTTTTGAAACATGTCACTTTTATGGATAATTTTTTTTAAGCATTCAATTGTCTTGGGTTTCACCATCAAATAAGAAATATTAAAGGAAATTCAAATCGTAACCGAAGGAAAATAATATCATTTGTACACATTGAATAATTCGTTTCCTTCAAACAAAAACAACTTTTAAGAAAAACCATGTGTCTGTTCTACACACATCCTCTTTGAATTACAATGTTGAGTAATGAAGGTCGATAGAAATAGAAAGTGTAAGCACTAAGAGAAAGGTCGTTCTTTCAAATATCTTTTAAAACAATACACTGTCGGTTCTATGTATAGTTGCCACCATCACTTAACAAATAATTCAACACTTAAAAGATGTCAATAAATGGCAATGACAAAAAAAAATTATGAAGGATCAAAACGAAAAAAAAAAATCATTCAAGACAAAATGTTGTGAAGGATCAAAATGAAAAAAAAAAAAAATCATTTTTACAAAAGTCGTCTTTCAACACAAGATTTCAGTGATTTAATTATTTTCATTAAAATGGTGATAAGGCATACAACAAGTCCAATTTATATAAATAATTTAATATAATAATGTTGATACTACTAATGAAATAAAGCATAATACTAATAAATAGACTTAAATTGAGAGACAATATCTCACCCATTATTAAATGAAGTGTTACTCTGGGAAGCAACAATTACAATGTTAATAAGTATTTTCTTTTGTTAAGAATAATTACAATATATTTTTTAATGACGTAAATGGTATGAATAATTCATATATTTAGAAATCAGTTTAAAATATTTTAACCCAGTACTTTAAACACATAAAACAACTAGCTAGAAAACTTTCATTGTAGCTGCTGTGGATTTCTAATTTGGTACATGGTAACTGAAAGTCGTAAACAACTTTTTGAGTCACTTGAGCTAAGAGTATTTGAGCATTAACAAATAAAAAAAAAATGGTGAATTATAATGAGATGACAGTATGCTAATGACACATACGTTTGGTGGGATATGAATACTATTTTCCAAAGCATCTACTTGTCATTCTAAAATGACAAGCTGGCTAGATAAGGTTCATCTAATAATGCATTCGATTTATCTAGATTTTCTTAATTTTTAAATTAAAACGATGAAGTTTCTAGAAATTTATTTGTTAGATTTAAGAAGGAAGCAAAAGGTCTAGTCTTATAACTCACAATTATGATATATGATTGGTTCAAACTATGTACGTGGGAGATAGATTACGCATATGTATGGTATGGTGGTGTTATAGTTTCCACTCACAACATCACCTCTTCAACTATTATTGTAATGTGCATGATCATAATAGTCAACAAAAAGGGTAAAATTTAAACATTTACCACCACATAATATATATATATATATATATATATATATATATATATATATATATATATATATATATATATATATATATATATCAACATACTTATCAACACTTAATAGATGAATGTATTTCTTAACCATATTTCCAAAGATGAGTATCAACTAAAATATTATAACTAAAATATTATCAATAAGATGTTTAATTTTTAGTTTTATGTATACGCCTATCAATTTTGTTTTGAGTGAGTATATTGTTATTTAACGATATTTTTTCAAGAAAAAAAATATTATTTTTTTTTTTTTTAAAGTTATAAGTTTTCATTTCAGTTATCTTCCTATCACTTGAGACATGATAAGTGATATGTTTTGAACATTTGAGTGGTAAGATGATTTTCAATATTTATCCTAGGAACATATATTCTCGAAAAAAAAAAAAAACCATAGAAATTCTTAACCAACATACATTCCAATGCAACAAATACTTTAACATTGTTCTTATTTCCAATTAATTGTTAAAAACATGTATGTATACTTTATATTATTTCAAAACATGTTAGAATATTATTATTATAGAAACAAATCAAATCAATAGAATATCAGAAATAATCAAGAGAATATCGGTAAGAATATCAGAGAGATAATTAAGGGAATATCAAAGAAACAAATCAGTACAATATCAAAGATAACCAAGGGGGTATCAGAGAATATCAGCAGAATATCAGAGAATATCAGTAGAATATCAGAGAATATCAAATGTATTTATTTAGAATAATTTCCATATTTAGTTTCCTAGAATTTTATATTAAGTGAGCTATTGTAAACAAAGAGACATATTCAATAAAAAAACATTCTTCCATGTTATCATATTCTTTGTTCTTTTTTGTTCATAGTTATCATATCCTTGTCCAACCTTTCTTAACCCTCGATACCATCGCAAGATGATATCAGAGCGGTGTTAGATCCTGGAAACTTAAAAACCAACATCATTGTTCCATTACCCCTCACAGCCAAAAAACACCAAAAAACCAAAAATGTCATTTTCAGATGATGAAATTGGCAACACCATGAATCAAAACCAGAATAACTCCTCAACAATTACTGATTAGCTAACTTTGCAAATTGCAAATATGCTTCGTAATGGCCTGGGGATTCAGCAAACACAATCCAATCTTGACAATTTGTCAATTGGGTTCAAATTAAATGGAGACAATTATTCATTGTGGGTAACACTCATGAAGAAAGCTATCGGTAGCAGAGGAAAGAAGAGTCATCTGACAGGTATACCTCCAGCACCAGAAGAGATAGAACCAGCATATGAAAAATGGGAACAGGCAGACCAAACTGTCTTCACCTGGATAATTCAAAATATTGAGATTAGTTTGATAAACAATGTTTCCCAGTTCCCAACCGCCAAGACTTTATGGGAGGGATTGGCTACTACCTATGGAAGCGGCACAGACCCGATGCAAATCTATGATTTACACCAAAAAGCAAACACACAGAAACAAGGAAAGGATACCTTAGAGGATTTCTGGAACAAATTACAAGCTATATCGTTGGCGATTGACAGAAAGCAACCGAACCCTATGAAATGCTCAGATGATATTACAACCTTCAACAAAATCCAACAAGAACAGAGACTGTATCAATTCCTAACAGGGATAGATGAAAAATTTAAAGTCATCAGAAGAGATCTTTTGATGCAAGAGAAGACCCCTTCAGTAGAGTCGCCTATGCTGCTCTCCGAAGGGAGGCGGCCCGACTCCAAATTCTAAAGCCTACCACCAGTAGCGAAGAAACACATCATTAGAGGAAGTCGGAATTGGCTTAACCGCAAGAAACAGACCACCAGCACAAGGACAAGGATGGAGTCGCCCAGAAACTTCCGGACGACGTCCATCACAACGAGACAAGGAAGACAAAAGCCACCTCCATTGTACTCATTGCGGAATGAAGAAACATACCAAGGAGACTTGCTTCAAAATCGTGGGTTATCCCGAATGGTGGGAAGATTTTAAACAAAAAAATCACAAAGCTGCCACCGTCGTGGGCATCCCACAAATCACTAGTAACTGTAATGGTGACACCAAAAGAGAGGAAGAAGCAAAACCGCAAGTCATTCATGGAAGAGCCGCAATCACTCGTGGAGGTAAAAGAAGAGAGGAGGATACCAGCCCAGGAAAATTTGATCAGTGGATTTTTGATTGTGGGGCAACTGACACCATGACCCATGATCCTCATGATTTTAACAATCTCTCCACACCTATTAAAACTCATATTGAGACAGCCAGTGGAGAATTAGTTGCGGTCCAAGGAGAGGGCTCAATTGTTTTTTCAAAAGAATTAAAATTAGAAAATTGTCTCTATGTTCCTGCATTATCATCAAAATTACTTTCTATAAGCCAAGTTACAAAGGAGTTGAATTGTGTGGTTCTCATGTTTCCTACTTTTTGCCTTTTACAGGACATTCTTACGAAGGAGATCATTGGGTGTGGTACTGAACGTGAATGTCTTTACTACGTTGATGAGATTGCTCACAAGGGACATGCCATGCTTGCTCATGGAACGGTTACAAGGCAACTCTGGTTATGGCATAGACGTTTGGGTCATCCTTCATTTGGGTACCTTAAGATTTTATTTCCTAGTTTATTTACTAGTAACATTGAGCCTATCAAATGTGAAACTTGTATACGAGCAGAGAATCATAGAGTTACTTTTCCTCCCAATAATAATAGAGTCAATTCTGCTTTTTCATTAGTACATTCTGATGTGTGGGGTCTAGCTCCTAATTCTCATAATAATCAATTTCAGTATTTTTTGTTATTTGTGGATGATTTATCTCGCATGACATGGGTATATTTTCTTAAACACAAATCTGAAGTACCCGATAAGTTCTATGCATTCTATCAAATGATTCACACTTAATTTGGCAAGAAAATCCAAGTACTTAGATCAGATAATGGTGGAGAATTTGTTAACAAATCAATGCAAGAATTTTTCAGAGAAAATGGTTTAATTCATCAAACTTCCTGTCCAAACACACCCCAACAGAATGGTGTAGCAGAACGGAAAAATCATAAGCTACTAGAGATGACTCGGGCCATGATTTTTGATGCACAGGTTCCAACACGGTTTTGGCCTGAAGCTGTTGCTACCTCAACCTATCTTTTGAACAGGTTACCCTCCTAGACCCTTAACCACCAAACACCCCTACAGATCCTAGCTACTCAGACTAAAATCCCTCCTGTCCAAATGTTACCACCACGAGTTTTTGGATGCTCTGTGTTCGTTCATATTCCCAAAGCTAACAGAACCAAATTTGATCCATGTGCTGAGAAATGTGTCTTTGTTGGATATGATACACATCAAAAGGGGTATCGATGTTATAACCCAATCACTCACCGTGTATATGTGATTATGGATTGTGATTTTTTAGAATCAGAATATTTTTTTAGTAGCCAACTTGATATTTAGGAGGACAAAACTAGTGAACCACCAAGTTTGTTAAGTAAATTTAGTTGTCAAGAAACTGTTCCAAAAGAGCAAGTAGATGGCGCCAATGAGTATGTCTCTGTCAACGTAGGAGGGACCAACACAACCAATGAGGATCCTTCTGAGGATGTCCAACAAGAGGTAAATGATCTTCACTCTATTGAGTTGTCTCCTGTTATGAATGAAGTCACTAATAGTGACAGGTTAGCACCAGAACTAGAGCCTTTCACACTTCCGCCAAGAAGAAACAGAGGGATACCACCTGATCGATATTCTCCAGAACATGTTTCTCAGAATTCCAAGTATCCTGTGAAGATAACTAGAGAAGGAGTAACAGACATCGCAAGAGCTTTTATTATTTCCAAAACAGTTCATGAATCCAGTAAGAAGGGCGAATGACAAGAAACTATGAAAATAAAGAATCATGTATAACATGACAAAACCAAACACGTTAAAGTGGACAGACATTCCATCAAGGAGGTAAATGATCTTCACTCTATTCATACTAATGTTTTGATTGTTTTTCTAAAATTTATAGTAGTTTTATAGCAATGTATTTAAATCCATGCATTCGATCATATAAGAGAAAAAAAAATAGTACTTGCGTATCTTAAATTTCAAGGTGTAAATACCTTATACAATGTCAGTAGATCTGTCTAACTAATAAAAAGTAAAAAAATATTATTTTTCAAATAGATTATGATAAATCAATATAAATTTAATGCTGAAAAAAATATTAATAACAAAATGAAAAAAAAAAATAATAGACGACACTTATATTTTCTGTCTATAAAAAGGAAAAAAACTTATAAAGACTGTAAAAGGGAATAATAAAATGGTTGCCTAAAGAAAAAAAAATATTATTACCTTCCTAATAAAAACTATATAAAAAATAAATTATTAATTTGAAAAAAATAAAGAAACAAACACCCTCAGATTCCGTTATATCTCTAAAAAACTTTAAATATTTATCTTATTATATATAAAATATATATATTAAAAATTTAAGGAAAGTGAGTGGGACCAAGAATTCAAGAGACGGTATTTCCATCCCTGCCTATATTGCATGTGACATGTGCACACTTTCCGTCCATGGTTTGCCTGCATTTTCAAGGAAAAGTATTTTATAAAAGCCAACCATAGAATTTATTTTTTAGTTGGGTTTAAATTAAGATCTTACCAAGGTTCATACATTCGTTGTTTTAGATTCCAAATTTCCATTTATCTGGAAAACTTAAATCATGAATAATTCTAATGTAATTTAAACGACCCTTTGAAAAAATGCGTGATTGCGACGGAAAAAAGCTTCCCTAACTAAGCAGTTAGGTATTAGCAAGGTAAAATACAATAAACGAGAAAGGTGTGTCTTTTTTAGTGCACCAAAAAGTTATTGTCCCTAAATTAAAGTTATTTATCAAAATAGATCATTTTAAAAGATGCTTGGTCATCGCCCAAACACCAAAACCCCCCACATTTGCAATGACGAGAACAACATGATTTGCGTTTAAAGCATTTTGCCTTATGGTCACGTAAACTAAATTTGCTTCAAACTTTAATTCAACAACAACGACACCTATGAATATCAAGCCCTTTCTTATTTTATTTTCAACATAAAAGACACCCCTTAGAAGGACCACAAATGCCACCTCTATATACAAAAGATATTTCACTAAATTCACGTTCCAGCCGCGTATTCCAACAACCGTGTTTTATGCTTCTTTTCAGGCATATTAATCTTGCAAAATTAATAAGTAGGTCAAACTTTACACACTAAAATAACATTTTTGTCTTCTCATTTTTTCCACGGTAAATCATACTTTGCCCTCGCTTTAAAAGTTACTCACATTTGATGATATTATGAAATTTTTTAAAAATGTATGACACACAATAAAAACCTAGTACGTTCATGTTTTTTCTCATTTTTTAAAATATACAATTATAATATTATTTATAATATTATGTAAAGTAAAAATGTTTTAAGTGATTTTTTTTATTTTGATATATAATTTGTTGATAAATACTTTTAAAATTTAAGTAAAAAACAAAAAATAAAACACTTAAATGAATAAAAATAATAATTTTTTTTGCCATATAACAATGAGAAATAGAGGTATAATGACAGATAAGTGTGTCAATATATCACAGTCCTTTAATTTCAACCGTTCTTAAATCTAGCTACACTTGTTTTTATTACCACTAGTTTCTACATTTTAAGAGAATTCCAATTGAATTGAAGGGGAGAAAGTAAACTGGTGATTTTATTGCTATAATTTAACACTTGATTGGTAGTTGAGCTAAATAGAGTAGTGTACACATCAACACTTAATGGCAGGTACCCATCAAAGCCAACTAAAATACAATGCATTGCCCCCACCTAGACCAATTAGTGCAACCAACAACTATTTAACCTCCACATTATACTATGTTAATAAAACATCTTTCAGTTCCATCTATGTCACAATCGACCCTTCAAAAAGTTCACACACATTCTCTTCCAAGCCTCCTTATCTGGATCCCACAGTGCAGCCCTCTCCCTTGCTTGAATACCAAGAGCATCCTATCATTCAAAACATCAACTCTTGGTAAATTAATTCAACACATCACTCTACAGTATCCTTTGACATAGATTTGTACTAATGATATAAATGGTTTTAATACTATTAGTAGCTCATACACCCACATTCTATAAAATTAATCTTTTGATATATATATGGAGAGAGAGAGGAAAATGAACATACTTTGATGCACTTTCCTTGAATGAGACGGTCAATAAGGTGCAAAAGAATGTCTTTGGAATACTCAGGGTGACCTTGGATTCCCATAATGTGATCTCCATACTTGAACATTTCAATTCCAGTCTTTTCCGACCAAGCAATCACCTCTGCCTTCGCAGGTAGCTCTCTGATCTATTTTGATACAATACAGAAATGATCGGTGAGGTATTAATTATATCATGGTTGTAGATAATGAGAGAAAAAAATGTGAGGCAGTGATGATCTTTTGTTACTAAAACATACACACCTCATCCCTGTGGCATTCAATAATGGAAAGCCTTGATGGAAGATCAAGGGAAGACAAAGAGAATGGCAACGATGGTGACAATGTTATGGTTCTGACACCAATGTCCCAACCAGTAGGAGAACGAGTCACCTTCCCTCCCAATGCACGCCCAAGTATCTGTTCAAAATAAGCAAACATCTTTCTTAGTTCATTCTTATCTTATCACACTGTTATGCCTTTGATCATACCACACATAAAACAAACTCTTATATTTTCATACACATATACAAATTAGTCGATTAATTTACTATGTGGTGCATGTGACAATCGCATCATAGTGGTCCACAGCCTCGTGATACACTTTTCAGAGATATTGATGTGGCGTAAGGTGGTAAAACATTCTTCAAGAGAACAAATTAATATTTATTTGGAGTTACAGGACAACATTGATAAGAATGGAGATAAATAGAACCGACAACAACAGTATATAATCTTTATTTTTTTTATTCAAACTTATTTTCTTATTTGGGTCAAGTAAAGATCCACTTTTTATCAACCGGGTCCGTGTTAATCTACAAATCTCACAGACACATCGCCGAGTCAGGAGGTGAAGTGCAAGACAAAAGTGTAGTCCAGATCAGATCTTTTGACACTATTCAAGGCATTATCTACTACACCCTTTAATACAAAAGTGGAGAAAATGATCAAACCGACGAAGCTACTGTATCCAATTTCAAAGGGCGATTTGTAAGACATGAAAAAAATTAGAATTTTATTGAACGAATCTTTAAATATGTGGGAAGTATTTGTCCAAGGATAAAAATACCAAAGGTGAGGGAGACAGAGAACTGTGCAAAAACCACATGCTGAAATTCGTGTGTTTTTTTGATGTCTCTATTAATTTTTGAAAGTGGACCACTTGCACCAGCGCAATGTACGTACAGCTCAACAAATCAAGATAAGCTTTTTTAAAATATCCAGGAACTGCTTCGGATCAATGATCACACCTTCATCTGATTCATAATTCAGGCACCGATCTTCGAAATACGAGAAAAAGTAGAAAAAAAATTGGTGTTTGATTGAATGAAGAATAATGTACCTGATGGCCGAAACAAATGCCGAGGAGTTTTTTGTTGAAGGAGTGGAGTTTACGAAGCAAGATGAGAAGTTCGGCAACCCATGTGTCGTTCCCATGTGCGTCGCTACAACTTCCGGTGATGACAAAGCCGTCGTAGAGAAGCAACTCATGATCCTCAGGGAACTCCCCACGCGCCACCCTGTACACGTCCCAAGTCTCTCCTTCCTCCGCCAGCATTTTCACGAACACCCCAGCATACCCTCCGTACACTTTCTTCACGTACTCAGAATCCTCTGCGCACATCAACACCGCAAACCTCTTCTTCTCCATACTCTGACCCTCCAAGTTTCTCCTCAGATTCCTTCCGGATCTTTCTCTCTCTAGAACAGATTCTAGAGAGAGGAAGTGCGGGTGAGGGAGAGTGGCTCACAGGCAGGGGATTCTGGTGTGGTGGTGAGTTTGGGGGAACGACAACGTGGGGGATTTTATAAAGGGGAGGGAGGTGACCACGGTGGTCACGTTTTGTGTTATTACGAGGTTGTCCTTGCTCTTAATTTTTTCTAAACAACGACCCTTTTGTTTCGACCAAAAAAGTGTTTTCTTTTTCTTTTTTCCTTTTCTTTGCAAAATTAAGTTGGTTTTGCTAAAATTAGGGGAAAAGATTTTTGTGTTGATGAGTAACTGAAAAACGTGAACGTGACCGGAATGTTGGGTATGGGGTAAAATCTCCAATGAATCTGTTCACGAAAGTGATATGAATTAAGATAATGGCATCATATTCCATGGTGTTGTTGTTACTTGATATTGTGAAATGTTGTTATAATGGATACCCATCCATTTCGACTTCCTTTCCTTGTTTAAATGGTTTTGAGAATTAACATTTAATTATTCAATTAATTAAAGTTAAACTATCATCACTATTGGATAAATAAATAAAGTTAATAAATGAAACACGTAGGATATGAGACACTTTTTAAAGATTAATTTATTTGATTTTTAAAATGATGAAATAAATCATTAATTTAAAATTTAATAGATAGTTAATCTTAGAAACCAATTTAAATTCTAATTTAGAAATTAATTATAGTATTATCAAATAAAAATTAATTTAGATATCAAATTTATTAAAGCTAATTTAACTACCAATTATATATAAATTAATTTAATTATCAATTATATAAAAATATAATATAAAAACTAACTTTATTGAAATCAATTTAGAAATTAAATATATAAAAGCTTATTTAGTGACTAAATATATAAATACTAAAAGATGGAAAGATGATGATATATTGATATCTAAATAATGATAATATTATACTTAAAAAATCACTTTATTATTATTAAAATAAAATTAAACATAAAAAGAAAATATATTTTTATAAATTTGTTTAGTATAGGTGTAATAAATTTATTTTCCTTAAAAATATAATAACTAAAAATTCAAAAATGAACATGGTGTTGCGAGTTGATAGTATGAAATGTTAATAACTGGATATCTTGGATATCATGTATTTCAACTTGCTTCCCTAGTTTAAATCCTTTTGTGAAATAACATTTTATTTTTCAACTAACTAAAGTTAAGCTATCATCAATAGTGGATAAATAACAAAGTTAATAAATGAAACTAGTGGGTAGGATACCACAGCATGAATGAGTGATGAAAAAAACACATGTAATAGATCATATAAGAATATCTTTGACCAACATTTTTTAGACGAGCTTGTAATTGTTTTCCTTTGTAAATTATTCAATTTTATATAAAAAAAAAAATTGAATTCACATCTGGATCTCTAATAGAAACAAATAAACTAATGTAAAAAACATATTAAGGAAATAAATTATTTTTAGTTGTTATAGTGTACAAAATATTTTCATAGAAATTATCAAGATATTTTATTAACATCCCTAAAGTTGGAGAATTAAAATTGTAAATGCCCAACTTTTGAAGAAGAATAGAAAATTGTGATATACTACCAGATTTATGGTCAAAATATCTTAAGTTGCCCGCCATGAATATGATGAATATGAAACGGGTACATTGTTTTATTTTATAAGACATTATGAATAAATATAATCATTATAAATATTAGTAATTCAAATCTTCAGTTTTGTAAAATAATAATTTATCTGTGAATTTGATAGAACCTATGTATGTGTGTATATGTATGTGTGTAATTTTAACTTATCATAAGTAACCAAATTAATCTAAGAAAAAAATAAATTAATATACAAAAGTATATAAAAAAACACATGTAGACTAAAAATATTTTTCTAAAATATTAATTTCTACATTGTTTATATGATTTATTATAGTAGTTTATATTCTCTTCGGCACGTTGTGCATGCTTTGAAATGGAATAGTTTAGGCAACCTTGATAGTGGTATATTCACATGTGAATATGCTTTTGAATAGGGTTTTTAAATAAACCTTATGGTTTGGTTTGATAGAGGTTAAAGAGGAAGAAGAGGTCTAAATAAAGAATAAATCAGTTGTTTAATTGGGTAGAGAAGAGAGAGGAAAAGAAAAGCATATTCTCAGCCGTTTTCCTCCTTTGCAAAACAGTGAAGAAATAAAATGGTTGTGACAATATGGTTGTTAAGAAAAATAATAAGATGCTATATTTTTCTTTTAATATCGTATATTTTGCTACAAATTTGATTTTAAAAAGATGCTATAATTTTAAAAAAATTAAATTTACGGTTGTTCCTCTAATTCTAATGTTTTTGAATTTGAATATTCAATGTGAACAGTTCCTTCCTTTACTATTCGGATAGTTACTTCCTGGAGGATACAAAATAATTTCTGTACTTAAAAAATTTTCAAAATATTAATAATGTTCTTCTTATTTTATATTAAATAATTTTTCTTTTTCTCACACTTATATAAATATTTCTCTTATATTATTTTTTAACAATAATAAAAATAATGTTAGATATTGTTAAAATTTTACAATAATTTAAAAAATTCAGTTTAACACATTATTTTTAAATATTTAGTTTTATGATAACTAATACAATGTTGCTTGAAAAAAAAAAGATATTTTTTAATATTTATTATATTTTTTTATTATTTATCAAAAAAGTTAGATTTTTTTATTATTTATCAAAAAAGTTTGTTAATATTATGAGAGAAGTTAACAACTTTTTACTTGATTGCACTTATTTGTGTAGGTGATTTAGTATGAGAGAAAAAAAATCATTTAATAAATAAATTTTAAAATAAAAATATTTAAGAGATTGTTAGCATATTGAGACTTTGTTATGGGTAGGAAAAATCATTTAATAAATAAATTTTAAAATAAAAATATTGAGGAGATATTTGGCATATTAAAAAATTGTCAAGTGTAGGAAGCAATGTATATAATGTATAATGCAGGAAGCAACTACTTATTATTGGAACGATGTCTTCCACTTAACAAATTTTTAATATCTTAACATATTTTATTTTTGAAATTTATTTATTAAATATTTTTTTTCTTTCAATGCAGAAATATCTCTATTATATATATAGTACTTCTAAAAAATATGATATATTATCTTAACAACAATAAAAATAATATTATTAATTGTTTCCTACACAATTATTTATTTTATTTTTTATTAGTTTATTAAAATGATATATTTTGTTGTTAAGATATTTATAATTAATTTTAAAAGTTTAGTTAAACATATTGCTTTTAAATATTTAGTTTTGTGATAACAAATATTAAAAAAAATACAGATATTTCTTAATATTTATAAAATTATTTTTTATTATTAATAGTCTTTTTCTCATCGCTTGACTCAATTGTGAGTGGAAGAAAAAAAATATTTAATAAATAAATTTTAAAATAAAAAATAATAAGACATTGTTGGCATATTACAAATTTATTAAATGCAAAAGGTAATATAGTACAGAAGCAATTGCCTATAATGTATTTATTATAATTATTTGTTGATCGGGAAAAAGAATCACTCCAATTATTATTTTTATTATTTAATTTTCAAATTGGATTTTGAAATACAAAATGTTGATCTAAATTTCAAAATTCAACTTTTAAAATGCAATAGTAGATATAAATTGAATAAAAAATAATATTTAAATTTAAAATAGATTACAGTATACTATCTGAAATATTAAAAACTAAATTATTAATTTTAAATTAAAATTGAAAATTTAACATTTAAACTTTGAATTGAAATTGCAATTTTAAAATTCAATGATAAAAGAAAAAATATATTTTACTATTTTAATTTTTAAAGTATATTTTTGAAAATAAAATTTAAATATTACTTTTAGAAATAGTATTATTTAAAATTTGATACACAATATTAGAAAATAAATAAAAATTGAAATATAGATGATTGTAAATTGATTGTTTTGGATTGTAAGAAAGTGATTGTTTTGAAACTTTTTTAAATATAAATAATGGTGCGTTACCAGTAGCTATAATAATAAAAATAATTAATATTAAAATTAAATTATAAATTAAATAATACATGGATGTATTAGACAACTATTTTGAAGCTGAATTCAAATATTTTCTATATGTATTGTTATAATTAGTATTATAACCCCTTAAAATTTTATATTCACAGCTATAATATATAATTAATGTATAACACTAATATTTTAATACTTAGTTTATTTTGGAATAGTCCATTTTAAGATATTTTTAGTTTTATTTAATTATTTTTTAAGTTTAATATATTATTATTTTTTAGTTAATTGTATATTTTTTTTCATTAAATTTTTATTTGATTTGTTTTTATTTTTATATCTTTAATATGAAGAATGGTAACACTTTAATTTTTCTTGAAGTAAAGGATAAATACACACGCACACGTATATACATGCACTATGTATCCATGTACGCACACGTATATGCATGCACTATGTATCCATGTACGTACTTGTATCTATATGAGAAAACATATGAATAATTTTTATTATAATTTTGGAATGATATGAAATAATGTGTATGATACTAGAAATTCATATGCATTTATTTTTAATATAGTTGATGATTTGAATGGTGGTGGAGTATGTTTAAGTAGCCATTTTGTTTTTCAGTATTTTTTTAAGAATGTTGTTATAAGTTGGATATCCTCTTTAAACAATGGTTCACCATTTATGTGACTTAGTAAATTCAAGCCAAATGACATACAAGACATACAAGGGTGTGTAATAGTTACATTTACTATTTATTATCACTCAATAATAGTGTGGACACTTAAGTTATGAAGAAGGTAATTCAAATGATAGTTTATAAACTAAGAGAGGAAGTCTTCACAACTCTCTCTCCTTTGAAAGTGACGCTCAAGTGACGTGTTGGCCACTTGTTGCTTAAGCAAAAAATGTAAGAATGTTGCATTGGTTTTGAAATCTTGAAAATCATGTCATTAGGTTAGAATACTCAAGCACTAATAAAACAAAATAATGAGTTTCATGTTTGTTTATGGAAATTATTCAATAAGCATATCACTTAAGCATTACAAGAACTCTCAATTATGAGACGTTTGAGCTAAGAAGAGACAAATCTAGTTTTGATCTACAGGGTGAGATCACTTAAACATGGAAGTCTTCCCTAATTGTGGAAGGTAAAATGGCTTAAGTGAGGAAAATCCACTCAAGATAAAATGGCTTAAGTGAGGAAAATCCACTAAGAGATTATGTTTTAGGATTTATATTGTATGTGTGTGTGTGAGATAGTTTGACACTGTCAACCACTTGACAACTACTTGACAACTTGATGTTATGGACAACAATAATAATTTTTTATTAGAATATGCTAATGGATAAAAATATTATTATTTTATTTTGAGGATGGGAAAGAGTGAAATGTGAAGATGAAATTAGGTTTAGGGATTATGTTGTCTCTATGCCATTCATTATGTCACCCTTTGTGAATGTTGTTTCCCTTTCCTTTTTCTTGTGCAACCATTGGTAGTGGTTTGGAGTGGTGGTTGCATCAAGTTTTTCTTGCACAATTATGTGACAGAAATGGCAACGTCAAGCAAATTGGAATAAACTGTCTTCTTCCCTAACAAAACCATCCTCGATCAATGTTTCCCAATAAAATCCTTTCATTTCACGGCTTCATAACTTTTTCCCCCAATATATTCATGCTTTCACTATAGCACTTTGATACGATCTTTCTTCGTCTCTCCCAATCCGGCTATAGAAACTCCTCATGTTTTTTGAAGACTTAAAATAGTCTTTAATACAATTTTATGTGTCCTCCACATGCTTGAGGATGTTAAACAATTTTCATTCAAATTCATTTGAAACACAATAAAAAATACAATTTTATCCTAAGCTATGCTTGCCCGTCACAATTGTCAAAGTCTGGTCATTTTTTAACAGTTGTCTAAGAATCATTTTCCAACTAATAAATAACAAGGGAAAGGATTGTTTGTCATAGCATGTCTTGAATAAGTAGAGGGCAATTTTGGTATTTCAAAATATGTGCTCACTAAAATGAAAATGTGTGAATAAAAAAATTAATTGCTTGGGGTGGGTTTACAAAAGCAGAGGTCTTTGAAAGAGAAAGGAGAGTTCAGAGTTTCCAAAAGGGAAATAGGGGGAAAACCAACCATGGAAAACCTAGAATACACCGACAAACCACCAACAAAAATGGACAACGATAGAGACAGAGATCGAGACGCATGTCGACCAACGAAGACCTTAGCGCAAACGATAAGACACATGAGACGCAAAGACAAACTAAGACGCAGAGAGAGACCGAGAGGAAAAGACAGACCGAGACTGAGACGCAGAGAGGACCACAAGAGACAGAGATAGACCGAGATGCATAGAGAAACCGAGAGGTAAAGATAGTTCAAGACACAAACAAGACCACAAGAGAGGCAAGGAGACCAAGAGGCAAAGACAAACCGAGATGCACAGAGAGACCGAGAGGCAAAGATAGCTCAAGACACAAAGAGGACCACAAGAGAGGCAAGGAGACCAAGAGGCAAAGACAGACCAAGATGCACAAAAAGACCGAGAGGCAAAGATAGACCACAAGAGATAAGGAGACCAAGAGGAGGCAAAGACAAAGACAGACGGGGATACACAACAGAAAGACCGAGAGCAAAGATAGACCGCAAGAGACAAGGAGACCAAGAGAAGGCAAAGACAGACGGAGACACAAAGAGGACCACAAGAGGTAAGGAAATACTAAAAGGAACCTGCTGCAAATGTGAATGGCAAACTTGCACTTTCCTAACCCTAAATAATTTTGAATTTCAAAATTTTTTTCCAGACTCACACTATATTAAAAATCATATTTTTTCCACATCGCCTTCACGTGTGTGGTTGCCATTTGGTTGTTATGACAAGTTGTGATGTGAACATATTAAAACCCATTTAATAAAAGTAATAACAAATTACTAAAATAGGTTGTAATATATCACTAAAAAGAAGTTAATTAATTTAAATCCAACACAAATATAAATGTTAACTATTAAAAAAAGTCTCAAGTCCATGTAAAATATATCCAACATTTTTTAATTATATGTTAGCATTGTCTTCATAAAAAAACTGTTTAATGTTACCTAGATTGTTAAAAAGTATAATTTGAGTTCCGTTTTTTTTTTTTTTTTTTTAAAAAAAA
>Ga0209700_102085_pt1 | contig 41133 bp, 26 predicted proteins | sample SiratroredBW_FD_187528 | JGI IMG/M metagenome (GOLD analysis project Ga0209700, IMG submission 187528) | Root nodule microbial communities of legume samples collected from California, USA - Siratro red BW (SPAdes) (version 2) | ecosystem: Host-associated > Plants > Roots > Nodule | place: USA...
TTTCACGGGTATCTAGTGAAGAAGGTTCAAAGGAAAATAAAAGAGCAATGACAGTAGCGAAGCTAAAATAGGAGCTTAGAAGTTTCATTTTTTATGGATGGTTTGTTGTTGATATGAGAAGTGCTATATGAGAAAGCGTAATGCCGGAGTTTCTAATTATAGTTGTCTGGAGTTTAGGGTTAACATCCATAACAGGTATCAGGTTTATCAATGCAAGCGCCAAACTGTTTTGATATTACTTTAACAGATGTTGACCAACGTGTGAAAACAAATTTTGTCGGCCATTTTACTAGTATATATAAAGAATAAAAAAGTTTATAGTATATTTTTCTGACAACCTCTTTTCTCATTTAAACAAGAGATAGATGTTACATCAATGAAATATTTTCTAGTAATATGAATTCCATACATCAACGGATATCATCAAATCGTAATCACGGAAGAGTTTTTACGATAATTTTATCAATAATATTGAATAATTAAAATTAAATCATTTCTTAATGTACCATTTAATTTTAATTTCTATCAAATTCGAAATACTATAATCACTTCATAAGTATTTTTAAAATTATGAATAAAATGTTGGAAAAAATTCATATGAGATATTTTTGTGATTTAGAATTTGTCATATAAAAAAATTGCCACCATTAAATGACCTTTTCCTTTCTAGAAAAATATTAAAGGATAGTAATGTAAATTTTTTGTAAGATTTAAAATATGTTTTTTTTTTCTGTAAAAATAGGGCGTAAGGATCAACTGAGATTTTTTTTTTTTTTTATCGATAATAAAGAATAAGGAACATTTAGGATAAGGATCAACTGAGATGAAACTAATATGTTTTAATTAGTAATGTGAAAAATATTCATCGTGGAAGATATATATATTATTTATATGGAGAGAATATACCAAATTATATAATTATTACACCTATGATAGCTTTTATAGCATATTATTTTTATCAATCCAACTATTTTATCATAGTTATATATTACCTTGTTGATGTCAAATTCAATAAAAAAATAAATATGATAATAATTAAATAGTTTTTTATATATTTTAAAAGTTATATATTATAATATTTTTAATATATATATATATATATATGAGGTATTAAATATTATTTTATCAATAAAAAATTTACAAACATACCAGAGGAAAAACTTCGAATAGATATATTTAGAATAATGATCACGTTTAAAATGATGAATTATAAAATAGTTTATATTTTTTATCAACAAAGAATTAAATAAAATATACCCTATCCAATTACAAAACATTTATTTGCACGATGAGTAGTTAAATAATCCCTAATATCTCGGATTTACTGTATATATATCTTGACTGTTGAGTTTTTTATCCAATAAAAATATTTAATTTGTATTTAATTGAGCACATGCAGTATTAATTAGTTGTCCTCATAAGAAGTAAACGCTTGCCCATATTTGTCTTTAGTGGTGATCCGTTAAAAACCTTCTTTAGAGATACATTAACTGATAGCATGCGTTACCTGCTTGCATGAGAATAGCCTTCCAAATTTTCTAGCTTCATTCAAACAATATAAGAAATTTTCTAGTTTCATCAATTAGCTTGTTGATGTCAAATTCCATAAAAAAATAAATATGACAATAATTAAATGGTTATTTATATATTTTAAAAGTTATATATTACAATATTTTGAATGTATATAGATATATAAATGAGGTATTAAATATTTTTTATCAATAAAAAACTTAATAAACATAATAGAGGAAAAGAACTTTCCAATAGATATATTTATAATAAATTGTCACGTTAAGAATGATTGAATTAGATAATAGTTTATGTATTAATTTTCTTTTACTGAAAAAAAAAATTACGTTTTTAAACGAGAGCCCAAAGATGTATCTTGTTAGACATGTTTTGCGTGTTGCGTTTCGTATCCTGAGAAAAGATTATGTGAACGTTGAAGTCATTCACATTATCGCTATGTTTGTCTTAAAAGTCAAAGGTAACGTGGATGTAATTGATTAATGCATGAAATAATAAATTAGTTACTATTAGTAACAAGAGATACCACTTGTGTAATCTGAGACTAAGGAGATTAACTTCAACACCTAACTCAGATTAAGATATTTAAGATCTTATAAATAATATGATAGAATTTATGATTGTCATATTAAATTTTCCTTTCGTAATGATTATTATTTTTATTATTATTATAATTATTATTATTTTTATTTTTATTTTTTATATTACTATTTTTATTCTCATTATTATTATTACAGTAATTATTCTTATAGTTATTATTATTATTATAATAATAATAATAATTATTATTATTATTATAATAATTATTATTATTATTATAATAATAATTATTATTATTATTATAATAATAATAATTATTATTATTATTAATCATAATAATAATAATAATAATTATTATTATTATTATTATTATTAATAATCAAGTTCATATTCACTTTAGATGAAGGGATATATCATATTGACCTTGCGTGAAAAAAAACCAAGTTCTACATAATACCACACAATCAAATAATCTTTAAGCATGTTGTAAACACACAATTTTGTACTTTAATGGGTAACTTAGAGACCGAGTCTTGTTTCTTAAATTTCCATGAGATTGGAGCATCACTTAGAAATATACACAAACCAAGAGTACATTCCTTGTGTCTAGAACCAGTCCAACTAGCATTACTATATGTTTGGAGTTGGAGTGAAGAACCAATACAGAAAAATAAGCCACGGTTGGAGGTGCAAAGGAGATATCTAATAATGAAAAATGAAAATGTCGTGGAGATTGTATGAATTTGCTGAGTGTGTGGACAACAAAAGAGATATCAGGTCGCGTTATAGTTAGGTAGATAAGGCTACCAACCAACCTACAATATAAAGTGAGGTCCTCAAGAATTTCTCCTTTATCGTCTATATTTAACATTCATTTCCATGGTTTGAGCAATAGTTGCATTAGTGAGACTAATAACTAATGAGTTCTTGAGTATACTTGGGTTGAGTGACAAAGAGGTCTTAGTCTTGATGATGTAATTCTAATCCCAAGAAGTAAGTGATGTGACTAAGATCACTAGTAGAAAAAAGGGCTTCTACGTCATTAATATAATGTTGGTTAAACTAAGAATCGACGTTGTAAAAAATACGGTGGCATCTTTGTAAATAAATTAACATTCACAACATCGGTTAGACCAAAACCGACGTTGTAATGTGTACACAACGTCAGTTAAACATAACAACCGTTATGGATATATCAATAAAAATAAAAATTTAAAATTTAAAAATTTTCAAATGGCGGGTGAGCACACATCGGTTAGGAGCTACAAACCGACATGGTGTGTCCAACCATGACGTTAGTTATAGAACTCCAACCGCGTCATGGTCACGCTGAGTAAATTGAGGAAAATGCTGGGTGAAATTAGGGTTTGCACCACGTCAGTTCAGGCCATGCACCATGTCCGTTAGAAGCCCAGAACTGACGTGGTGCTTCCAGCTTCACTGTTTTTACTTTTACACTTTGTCTCCCTCTCTCATTTTCACTCTTATGTGCACTACTTCTTCACAGTTCTCTCTCGCTCACGTTGTCATCTTCTCTCACGCATTCTCTCTTGCATTCTGTTTCGCTTTCTTGCTCATGTTCTCACTGGTACGTAGTGTTCTCCCTCGCGTGTTGTTCTCCCCCATCTCATTGTCGTTTGTGGTTTCGTTAACTCCATTTTTGCATTTTCTGGTTTTGAGAGATTTCGTTTTGTTTTCATTATCTACAAGAGGTATGTTTTCTTATCTTTGTATGCTTGAAATGTTTTCTGGATGTTTGTATCATAGATTTAGGGTTTCAAAAGTTTTTGGACGAAAAAACTTCAAATGGCCATAACTTTTGATAGAAAGCTCGGATTGAGACGCTCCAAAAATGAAAGTTTCTTGAAATTACGTAACGAAGCTCCTGGGCCATTCTGAAGGGGGTTCTAAAAAAAATTAAAATTCCATTCTTTACTCTATTTTTTTAATTTTTTGTATTTTTTTTCATTTTTTTAGATTTTAGTCTACTATTTCACTATTTATACTTCCCAAAAAGTTCTGGAAATTATTGTGATTTTTCTTTGTATGTATTGAAGATTTATCAAAGCAATTCTGGAAAATTCAGAATTTTTATTTTTTTTATTTTTTTTAATAAAACAACCCTATTACATCGGTTGTGGGGCTTCCAACCGAAGTAATAGAGTAGATACAACACCATGTCGGTTTCCTGGTCTTAACCAACGTGGTGATGATTTTTATCACGTCAGTTATTTAACCGACGTCATTTCAACGTCTCCTGGATCAACGTCGGTTTGGGACCCGTCAATAAAAGCCTCTCAGAACCGACGATAAAGGTCACTTTTTTACTAGTGAATCTTTCATGTCAAAAGTTTTATGCAACAATTTTTGAATTGTAGAAATGACGTGTTGATCTAAAGCAGTCACCACAATGTCTCCACATAAACATAGTCATCTTGGCTACAGGAACAAAGGTCTCCTCATAGTCAAGGCCAAATTCTTATTTATTTCAAAGAATAACTAACTTAGTCTTGTAACGGTCTATGAATCCATTCGAGCGAAGCTTTAAAGTGAGTATAAATTTGTTGTCAAGAGGTTTAACAAATAGGGATATAGAGCAACATCCCATGTGTTCATTTTCTTCAATCCTAAAAGTTCCATTTCAATAACTACTGTCAATATGCATGGTCAATCGCATGTTTATAACCATTGGGCGTTGATGAGCTTGGAGATGGTGTCTATGGAAAGTTAAGAATCATCTTGAGGTGGTGACTATGGACATTTAGGGGCAAGGAGCTTGGCTATGTGAGAGGCTAATAGCGTGAAAGACCTCACGAGGCCTTGGGAGCATCAAGAGCATGGGAGTTTACACCACCAATGAGAGTTTGGCGAACCACTTCTTGCGAGCATGAGTTTGGAAGCACTTGGTTCAAACCAATTTTACCCACACCTATCTTTTCTTTTCCACTGAATTGATATTTGTGGGAAAGCCTATATAACCTACTCAAATTATTTACTCCTCACAAATATGTATTTCGCCTTAAAAGAGACTTATTTCACAATATTTCTCACGAATGAGTTATTAGTGTTGCGAGAATTGAATTGTTTGATTGATATTTCAGTTTTTAACACTTTTAGTAAGTTTTATAAAATATTTTATTTAAATTAAAAGCTTTTTAAAATTGTTAGTCCAAAATCCATAGAGTTATTTATTTTCTATTCAATGACATTTTGTATTACATTCATATACAAAATTTCTTGGAAAACTCATTTATTTTTTAAAATGTAAAGTTCTAAAGTCTAAAATGAATTAATCTTAAAATTAAAAAAAATTGAGTTGGTTATTGAAAGAAAAAAAAAAATCATTACATGGATTAAATCCCTGACATGGATACATTTATTAACAGCATCACAAAAAAATATAACAATGCAAAAGTAATAACTGTTATACCAAGTAAGGAAGATCCCAACACGGCACAGGTGCCTGTAACGAATGAAACAATCATTGCTAATAAGGCGAACAAAGTGAACGCGAAGGCTAATCCAGAGAGATACTGTTCCCTCCATTTTTCTTTAGTCATCAGTGGCGTGCAAAGATGAATATGAGCTGCAGAAGTTGCCAGAAGCATAGCTATTGTGTTTGATACAACGAATGCTATGAAAGAGCCTCTTTCTCTCAAAATTGGGCTACCTTTATGTTCTCCATCTTGTATGGTACCTCCTGGTAGGGTTATTCCAGCTGCAAAACTAACGGTTGCAATGAGTGTGGCCACTAATAGATTAGTCTCTTTTGCTTCCTTAGTATACACTCCCGGTTTTAATTGTTCTGCTGGGTCCTGCGTTTGGGTAAAATTGTAGTCAACCGAAGAACCTTAAAAGTTTAATACGGTTAGACTGGTGTCTCCTATTGCAAACCCAAAATTATCAATATCTACGTATTTGGACATATGATATGATCCCTTAGAGGGCTACACCACTCTCATTATCATTATCTTCAAACGCTACATGCGAAGAATGTTCGCATTTTAATTGGAGTTTAGGGCTAACTTTATTACCTGTGTCATCAACGTTGTATTTGAATCTTCACTCTTAGCGTACGCAAACTTAAGAGCAGTGGCTTCGCGTCTGAGCCTATTCATAAGAGGAAAGAAAAACATATAGTAATTTCGGAGATTAAGGGGTGTGTTCCCGCGATCGTCTTTCTCATTGAAAAGATGAGCCACAGATTGGTTGCGCATGATTCTAATAACTGTAAACAGCCTCCTCCAATTCACAGCATAATGAAGAAAATTCTGGCCTTTGTTATCCACTAGCTCCGAACAATCTGGATACCGTTTTATAATGGTTTCCATTATTTGCCAACTGCCATCAGCCGCAGCGATGTGAAGCGCCGTCCTCCCTTCGTTATCTTGCATGTATACAATGTTCATATTTTGTTCAAGCAGCAACTCCGTCAAAACTTTGTTCCTCCATTTCACCGCAAAATGAAGAGGATTCCAACCTTTCTTATCTGCATGTTTCACCGCCAGTTTCACATGTTCATTCTTTAGAAGTTCTCTTGCCATTTCTGCATGTTAGGTGAAATCATTATCACTCCTTTTGTATTAACACTCAAAACTATAGGTTCAATAAATATTCTCTAATTCTTATTCTTAATTTATTTAAGTTACCATCTGTCTATTATCTGCTCTAAAACGATGGCATAGGATACGCGTATCAGAGACAATTCCCCTTATAATGATTTCCAAAGAGAGAACATAAAATAGGAAAACCGAAAGATTGTATATATTCGTATTCTTGAGAGAACGCAGAACGGTATATACAAGGAAAAACAAAACTACACAGAAAACCAAAAGTTAAACTAAAACAACTGACCAGCACTAAGCGGAAACGGAAAGAGCTTAGCGCTAGATAATTTGAATGACAGGGAAATTGATTCTCATGAAAAGTTATGTGACGAGAAAAAATTTATGCTTTTTAAGATTGAGAAAAATATATTCTTTTGTATGAAGTTTAAAACAAAGAAAATGTCAGAACTGGCACGGTTAGCAATAAGGGTATTAGCATAGCATAGGCAGCTAAAGACACACAAGATGATATATCACAAAACTTTCCATATAGTTTCTCATAAGGAGACATATTATTGAGCAAAAGTGCGAGAATACAATTAATCAAAAAGGCAACGTGTAGGATAGCATAAATCATAATTTCATAGGTAAATTAGACTCAAAAAGTAAGGGAAAAGTGACATTTAGAAGAGAAATACTGTTTCATAGAGAATTCTGCTCCATTATCAGTCTAAATCATCTTGATAGTGCAATTAAATTGGTTTTCAATTTGATTAATAAAATCCATTATGAGATTTATGGATTCGTATTTATTATTCATGAGAAAAACCCAAGTGAAGCATGTATGATTATCCACAATGTTGAGAAAAAATATTTGACCATGCATGGAAACATCAGACCAAGACCCCCAAATATCGATATGAAGTAACTCAAAAGAATTTTAAAGCATGTGAATCACTTAAAGAAAATGATAATCATTTCTATTTTTCTTGATGACAGGTGTTGCAAACAAAGTCTTATCAGAGAAAATGTAAGGATAGCAGAATTTCTTAGTGTTTAATCTTTCGACAGATAGGTGTCCCAATCTGAAATACCATAGGTCAATAATGTTCTTAGTGCTACAAAACACCTCCAATGATAGCAAAGCGAACGGAGAAATGTTGAATACCATGTTTATTAAAAATGTACAATCCAACAATCATATCAATTAAATCCTCTTTTTTGTTTTGATATCCTCCGTAAGGCAATATGATTGAGAAAAAATCAACCTATAACTCAGAGAAGAAGTTACTTTAGATATCGAGGTTAGGTTGAATGAAAAGTCAGGGATATGCAAAACATCAACAAGATAGAATTTGTCATTAAATTTTACTGTCCTTGAATGAATGGCAGAAACATGTTGTTCGGTTGGAAGTCTAACAAGAACAGGTTTAATAGGATTAAAAGTTGAAAAATCAAACAAAGAAATGCACGTACGATCAGTTGCTCCTAGTCAATGATCCAACTAGTTTTTATAAAAATAAATAGAATTAATATGCTTAACATTGATATTACATGCAGAAAAACTTTGTTGAATAGATTGTGTGGATATGGAACCTACTTTCTCCACCTGTCTGACAGCATTATATCACTATTGTTTACTGTAAAAGATTCATAAGAGCCTGGTACTACTGCGGTGAAATACAGATATCACAATTCTCTGAATTCTTTTGATCTTTTACAAAACCACCTTGAACAATAATATTAACTTGTGAATTTTGCCACTGTAGAACTTATAACCTATAGGATAACCATGCTTGTCGTAACACACATTCATGTCTCATTGATGTTGAATCTTTTCAACGTCACTCCATGAAAGACCAAACAATAGCGTATAAATTAAAGTATCATTTACAAAGCATCCTCCCTTAAGGAAGGCTGAGTTGGGTAAATTTGTGTCATTTACTTTTATTGACTAGGAAGTTATGGGTCTATGCACTACAGAGAAAATGTGGCAAAGAGAATGAACAAGACACTGGTTGAAAGAGTGGTGTATTTTTCTTAAGCAAATTTGCCTAAGCATTTTTTTGGGTGAAACACTAGTTGTTGTTGTGCATTTAGTATATTAGTCTTACAATTGCATTGAATACCATCGAGTCTGGCAAGAATGTTAGTTGTGATCATTTATGTGTCTTTGGTTGCAACACATTTGTTTATGTTCCACAGTATGGAAGATTCAGTTAGATGCAAAGTGTAACAGTCCGAAAATATGAATGTAATATTATTTCTGTTGTAATTTTCATAAATTATATATATAATAGAATAATAATAATAAATAATGTGAATATTTAGTTCGATTCGGATTTATAAAGTCAGTTTAGATTTTTGGAGATGATCTTAGCAATTCGGTTTTCGGTATTGTGATGGTAGTAAGTCGGTTCGAAATTTGAGAGAGGACATTAACCATTTGATTTTGTGTATTCGGTTCGGATTTTAGGAAGATGATCATAACATTCGGTTTTGGACATTCGATTCGTATTTAGGGAGATGATCTTAACCATTTGATTTTGTATTTTCGGTTTGGATTGTAGAAAGATGATCTTAGCATTCGGTTTTGAGTATTTGGTTTGAATTTAGGAAAATGATCTTAACCATTCGATTTTGTGTATTCGGTTCAGATTTAGGGAGATGATCTTAGCATTCGATTTTGGATATTTGGTTCGCATTTAGGAAAATGATCTTAACCATTCAATTATGTGTACTCAATTCAAATTTTAGGAAAATGATCTTAGCATTCGGTTTTCAGCATTCGGTTCATATTTAGGGAGATGATCCTAACCATTCGGTTTTGTGTATTCGGTTCGGATTTAGGGAGATGATGGATATTTGGTTCGGATTTAGGGAGATGATGGATATTCGGTTCGCATTTAGGGAGATTATCTAAACCATTCAATTTTTTTGTATTTGATTCAAATTTAAGGAGATGATCTTAGCATTTGATTTTGGCTATTCGGTTTGGATTTTGGACATGATTCATGAGGTCGAATTTTAAAGACAATTCTTATAATCTGGGTATCTCTCTAATACAAACAGTGGAATCTGAACACATAAGATGTGTACCCATAAGATAAGTTGTAAGTTAGTTTCTGTGTAACTTTAATTTATTTTAAATTCAAATCATAAAATAATAATAATAATAATAATAATAATAATAATGATTAAATATCTACTCGCATTTAATGTTTTGATAAAATTAGATAAACTTAGGTCATTTCTTATTATTTCTCCATGTCACGTCACCATGCCACTTAAATTTATTTTTACCTTGCCGCTAACATTTTCACCATTAGAATCTAACTAAATTCCAACCAAATGAAATTATAGTAATAATTACAAAATGCACTACAAGTTGATGACTTCTGGTCACAAGTTCCAACACAGAAAAACACTAGAAAATTAGAAGAATTTTCACATGACTTTTATAACTCTTGAAAGTAAGAGAAAAGATATATATATATATATATATATATATAGTTATTTATTTTCAGTCTTTCAGTTAGGTACTCCGAAGTCTCACAAGCTTCTAATTATTTAACAATTTTATTTATTTTTTTTCAAGTTCAATATTATTATTCTTTATACTAATTTTAACTTATAACTTTTTTGTATTTTGGGTGGTGATTACTGTTATTAATTTTCACACATGATCATGTTATACTTGATTTGAATACTTATAACTTGATAATTTTTTTCTTGAAGATTTAAATGGGTAGAAGTTGTATATTGTAGACTTGGAAGATAATATTATAATTGCTCATTTATTCTGAAAATTCGATGCAATTGTTATTCTTATATTGGATATATTTACTCACGGTGATTTATTCAAAAAAGAAAATTTTACATTACTAAATGTTATGAAATATTTATTATTTATCACTTTTATTGTTTTAAAATGCAATTATTTTAAAACGTATATATACAAACGTATTTTAAAACGCGGCAGTGACGAGTGGTTTGGTTCGTGGCTAGGGTTAAGGGGTTTGAAAAGGGTGGTGTTGCTTTTGATGAGGGTGTAGCGCTGACTACATAGCATGGTGTGAGGTGGGTGTTGGCTTTGGAGTTTCTATGGTGGCTAGGTTTGGTGTAGGGAGATGGTTTTAAGGTGGTTGTTGGGAGGGGTTAACGGTGGCAACCATGGGGTTATGTACGTGAGCATGCATGTGAAAGTGGCAATGTTGTGGTGGCTATGGGGTTTGGAGGAAGAAATGGCTTTGTATGAGTGCTGAGAAAACATGAATGAGTGGGCATGGCTGACCGAAAATGGTGGTGGTTTTAAGGTATGATTTTTTTGGTATTATGTATATGAGTGAAGAGAGTGGTGGCTGTTGCGGATAAAACTTGCGTGATTGTTTTTGGTTTCTAGTTTCTGGATAGTGGAAAGAGGGATCAGAATCAAAAGGGTTTGGGGCTCTTGTGACCGATGACGGTGGTGTGCGGAGGTAGGGTGTAGGTGGAGTATGCGGCGGCGCGAAGGGTGAGGGGGATTTGGCGGTGGTTGTTTGGGTAGCTCACGGTGGTGGAGAGGGCATGGCTCTCCTCTGGCGGCAACGGTGTTTGGAGGTGACGTTGGTGGAACGGTGGTGGCCCTAGGGTGGTAAAATATGGAGAGGGGAGGGCGTTGGCACGAGCGAATGGTGTGGTTCGTTGTGGTTTGAATGGCTCATGGTAGTGTAGAGGATGTGGGTAGGTGGTGGTGCGCAGAACAGCCGCTTGCGGAAGCGGCGGCGTCTAAGAGAGGCTCGCAAAAAAGGAGAGGCGCGGATGGAGGTGCATGGCAGTAGTTAGGAGGTTTGCTTGGAAGGTCTGGGGAGATGCAAGGGAGCAGTGTGATAGGTTTTGGTCTATGGGGTGTGGTGGAGGCGCAAAGGAGCTTTTTTGCTGTTTTGTGTGGTACTTTGACGCATAGTGGGAGAGTTGATTATGGTAGTGACGTATGAGGGAACTTTCCAATTGACTTTTATGGTGGTGTGGTGCCATGAAGGTGGTGCATGGTAGGAGGAGCGTGGCTGGAGGGGTAGGTGTTTGCATGGTGACTTAACATGGTGGCCTTCTTTGGTGGTTTGGAGGCAAGGCTACTGTGGTGGTGCGTGGAAGAGGAGAAGTGGTGAGGGTTATGAATGCTATGTGCATGAGGGTATGTGTGAGGGTGAGGTGCCCATGGTTGGTAAGAGAGATGGTGGGAGTCACGTAGGTGGAAAGAGGGTAAGTTGCCAAGAAGAACGTAAGAAGTGCAAATTTGGTGTAAGTGAGTATGACTACGTTGTTTATTGTGTATATGTTGAGTGAAAAAAGTGAAGATTGTACAGAAAAAGGGCATAGGATTCCATGCAACAGTTGTTGGCGTGATGAGATAAAAGTGGTGGAGCTGGCATGTAAGAGGGATTTGGGTAGGATCAGGTGCCAATTGTAAAATTGCAGGCCATAGCTTTTTGGATTTTAGTGGCCATCTGATTTGAGAGGGACGGAGCATTGGATGTGTTGAAGATTTGTTGTGTTGGATAGAGAATGTAAAGGGAGATTTTGGGTACATGATAGACTTTTTTTTTTTTTTTCTTTACAGAATTGGTAATGAATTCTTTTAGAAAAAAACAAAATCAAATTTGATATTTAAGTGGGTCCTACGTTGATTGGAAAAGACAAAATCAAATTGGCTATTTAAGTGGGTCCCTAGTGATTGATGGCATATGTGAAGAATGATGGAAAAATTGGATTTGATGACTATATGTAAGTGATGAAAGCAAAACCAAATTCAACTTAAATCTTCCTTTTTCTTATTATATAATGAAACTATATTTTTAAATATTTCAAAATTAAAATGAATATGATGAAGTAAATAATAAAATGTCAACTACTTATTATTATTATTATTTATATTTTCTCATTTAATTAAATTAAAACAAAAGTAATATATTTCTTTTATATTTTTCTAAGATGATAAAGAAAATAAAAACTTAAATCATATTTTTTGATTTTTTTTCTTCAAATGGAATAAAAAGAAGGAGAAAATCCTAAAAATATAAATTGTATATATTTTAATAAACAATCAATAAAATTTAAATTAAAAGATGAAAATTCTTTTAATTTTCAAAAATTAATCAAAAATACTTTTTTTTTTCAAAACAAAATTGGATATTGACACCAATTACTTGTCCCCTCTCTCCTACATGATTTGCCTTTCCCCGTTTCCTCCCTACTTACCCAATGAAAGAAAGGTACTATTTACCCACTTTTTTTTATTTTTTTTCTTCCTGTCAAAGTTTACATTTTATTTGGTGCCACTAAAAAATTTAAAAAATTACAACCACCGACATTTGAACAAAACTTTTTGAAAAATTTAAAAGTGAACACATGATGTTTCAGATTTATAGTTCACAGCGAGAAAATTGATAATAATAATAATAATAATAATAATAATAAAAACATGTAAGACATATGAAAAACTACTATCAAAACTTGAGATGAAAAATAGGAAGGTTTGTTACCTATATCTTGATTAATCACAGCAGCATGCAATGCCGTTCGATTATGGGGGCCTTCATATGCGGGCGATTTGACGTTTGTTAATATCTCACACACCACTTGCTGATATCGTCCTTTTGATGCCAGATAAAGAGGAGTCTCGTTGGCTTTGTTTGCATGATAGGAGTAATAAGGATCCACTTTTAACAAAACCTTCACTACTTCGATGTGATTATAGCGCACAGCCTCATGTAATGCAGTGTCCTTCTCATTATTTATTTCCCGCACAAACTTTTGTTCTGCACCAATACCATGTTCAATATCTGGTGGAAAAGCTTTGACATGTTCAACCAATAATTTTGCGACTTTGGAAAGTCCCTTCTTTGCAGCAATATGAAGGGGTGTTTCCCCCTTGGCGTTAGCGAGTAGAGCTAGACCTCTACACTTTTCAAGAATCCTTTTCACAAATTCTTCTGAAACAGTTACTTTCAATGCTGGTGAAAGAATTGGGATTGTTTGACATGTTGCAGAAGTCAAGTGTACATGAAGGATGGTGTTTTTGTTGGGGGTGACCAGAGTCTCCAAATTCTGGACAGTGATGAATTCTTGGAAGTTTCCTTTCACTGCAGCAACGTACAGAGCAGGATCAATGCGCGTGATATTCATGTTACTGCCACCGGTGTTTTGCAGTGACGCTGCTACTTGGTTCCTTCGCCGTTCTGCTTCCAATTTTAGGTGTTTTTGGATTCTTACTTGGGTTTATTGGAATAGCAGTGGGTCCTCTGTGATGACTTTTCTGCATTTCATTATTGTTGATGACTTTGATTATTCTTACAAACAAGTTTTCACGTGTTTTGTGGATGTCGGTGGTGCGAGTTTTGATGCAAGCATAGCCGTTTAGATTGGGCGTGGACATTGGGTCAATGTTCTCTGTTTTTCTAATCCTTCTTTTAAAGACTGGTTTCGTTGATTTCAAAAGAAACTTAAATAAAAAGGCTTATTTATTAAATTTTAATTTTGAAACTATTAAATATTTAAAACATAAAGTAATTATGAAAAACATCTAAAATAAATTTAAGTCAAAATAGTGAGATTTCGAGTTATAAACAATTACCACTTGCTAAAAAAAAATATTTTCTTATTCTTCATTGAAATAATTTATTTTCTTCTTTTGTATGTGAAAGCATAGAAGAAACAACCTACAAACGTCTATTTTCCATTTTAATACTATTTCTCAACAACTTTTGAAGAATTTAACATTTTTAAGTCGTTGATCCTCGTATCTATTGAGCTGGATATATTTATTAAGAAAGAGAATGATATTTTGATATCGTTATTAAATTATATTATAATATAAAATATAATATTTTAATAAGTTATGGGACGTATGATAATGAAGTTATTTTGAAATATATAAATATTCAAGTAATTTTTTCTATTTTGATATGTGTTGTTAATAAGTATTTTTAAACTTGGATAACATATATGAAAATTAGAAACTTTTACGTATTCACATTTTTTCTCATCTTGAGAAAAATACAGCTATAACATTATGTTACTATAACAAATATCACTTTAGCAACGTCTGAATAAAATCACGAGTATAAAAGTGTTGTCATACTAAACGCAATAGTTTTACAAGTGTGGATTAAAGACTATTAAAAGCAACAGTTTTTTAACTATTGATGTTTTAGGCAACATTTATGTACATATTGCTTTTTAAAATATGTGCTAAAAAATAAAAATGGTTTCCTCACCTCAAATAAAACTTTGCTTCTATTAATAAATAATTATTATGTGAGGATTATTAATGATTATTATGTGAGGATTATTAGCAATTATGTTAAAGTAACTATTTTGTTATGATCTTGTTATTCCATGTATTATATAGAGTACCTTTCTTTCATCAATAAGATAAGAGAGTTTCATTTGCAATTTTATCTTCTGATACTTTCTTCTACACTGTGTTAATAATGGTAGATATCAAAAGTTGTTATGGTATTAGAGCTCTCTAATCTAGAGAGCTCCACTGTGCCAACTTTGATTTTGTTCCATTTGCAAGAATTCATCATCTGTTATGGTTTCAGAAGTATCATTATTTTCAGTAGCAAATATGACTACTTTGTCGTTTAATAATTCACCGATAAATCTTCTAAATGATTATTCCAATGTATATTATGGTTCTTTCAATAGAAATTCTCAGGATTCTCAAGCTAAAGAGATGGACCAAGGATGACAATCATTATAATAGTAAGAGATTGACACATTGTGATAGAAGAGGTCACACAATTGATAAATATCATCGCTTGCACGGTTTTCCACCAAACTACAAAAGGAGAAAAATTTTATGTTAATGTTAAAAATGTCATTGCAATTAAAAAGGCAAATGAGAATGAGACACTTACAAACCAAAAGGAATCTCAGCAGTCTTCTAGCTTTACTTTGAACAAAGAGCAATATAACTGTCTCCTAGCTCTTCTTCAGCAAGCTCAGTTAGCTGCAACCCCTAGCAATGAACATCATCACATTTCAAATACATCTACAGGTATCATCTGCAACCTAAGATCACTACCAAAATCTGTTCTTTGGATCTTAGATTCAGGTGTCACTGATCATATTAGTTCATCTCTAGATAAGTTTGCTACATATAAAATTATTTCTGATGTTCCTATCAAGTTACCTAATGGAACTACAGTTTATGCAAACATTAAAGGCACTATCATATTTTCTACTACATTCATTCTGCATAATGTACTATACATACCAGGATTTAATTTCAATCTCATTTCAGTATCTCACCTAGCCATAAAATTTGATTGCTCCATTAGGTTTACTGATCAAATTTGTGAAATACAGGACAATCACACTAAAAGGATGATTGGTTTTGCTAAGATGCACCACGGATTCTATGTTCTTGAAAATCCTAAGGGACCAAAAAAAAACACTTTGCCCTAGATTTACTTTTAATAAATTTTGTGTTTGTTAATAAGGTAAATGATTGACATTTTAGACTAGGTCACTTGTCTAAGGAAAAACTATCTGTATTGTCAACAAAGTTTGATTCATTTCTAGCAAAAACATGTGATGATTTTTGTCAAATACCTCCACTTGCTAAACAGAAAAGACTTTCATTTCCTGTAAACACCTCTTCAACCAATAAAATTTTTGATTTTTTACATATGGATATTTGAGGACCACTAGCCATTACTATTGTGGATGGACATATATTTTTTTTACTATTGTGAACGATTTTTCTCAACATACTTGGATTTTTGTTTTGAAAACTAAACCAGAAGTACAGGGTTGCATTAAGTCTTTCATTACTTTGGTGGAAACACTTAATTTTTCTACTACTGTCAAATGCATTAGGTCTGATCAAGGACCTGAATTTAATTTGCATCAATTTTACTCTGTCAAAGACATAGAACATCATATGTCTTGTGCTGAGACTCCGTAACAAAATGGAGTGGTAGAGAGAAAACATCAACACATTTTAAATATTACTAGGACTCTTATTTTTCAAAGTAACTTGTCAAAATTGTTTTGGAACTTTGCAGTCTCTCATGTTGTTTTTCTGCTCAATAGATTGCTTAGCAAGGTTTTACATAACAAAAGTTCTTACGATATTTTGTATGACTCTTCTCCTAATTTAACTTTATTAAAGTCTTTGGTTTTGAAGCTTTTGCATCTATTTTGACTCATAATAGGACGAAAATTGATATCGGGCTAGATGGTGTGTTTATTTAGGTCACAGACGAGGGATCAAGGGTTCACTTCTTTATGATTTACACACCAGAGAGGTTTTTTGATCCAGAAATGTTTCTTTTAATGAAAATAGTTTTCCTTTTAAACATATTATTAATCATACAGATAGTGAAAATTTTATCATGCCACATTTTCCTGATTATCAAGATATTGATCTCTCTTTTCTTAGATCCTCCTCACCACTACAAAACCAACAAATACCATATATTGTCCCACGATAAAATTATTCCTCTCCCACTACACCACTACAAAATCAACAAACACCATATATTGTCCCACAACAAAATTCTTCCTCTCCCACTCTCATAGCTTCTGATAATCCTATATCTCCTGTTATAAGAAAATCCACTAGAAGCACCAAACCTCCTGCTTACCTCAAGGATTTTCATTGCAACATAGTTGTGGGCATAGAGAGCAAAAATTCCTCTTTAGTTAAATATCTTATTTCTAGTTTTATTAATTACTCAAAATTTTCTAACAATCATAAGCATTTTTCATTTAGTATCTCTTCCATTGTATAACCTAAAACTTATGCACAGACAGTGAAGCATGAGAACTGAAGGAAAGTCATGGATGATGAGATTAATGCTTTAATTCAAACTAGAACCTGAGAGTTTGCTGACCTTCTAATTGGAAAACAAACAATGGGATGCAAATGGGTGTATAAGACTAAACACAAGGTTGATGACTCAATTGAGAGGTTCAAGGCTAGGTTAGTAGCCACAGGATTCACACAACAAGAAGGCATTGCTTTCAGAGAAACTTTTTCTTCAGTTGTTAAAATCACTACTGTAAGGCTTTTACTGGCCATTGCAGCCACTAAAAATTGGCTCCTTGAACAACTTGATATCAACAATATTTTCTTGCATGGAGATCTTCATGAAGAAGTCTATATGGAGGTTCCTAAAGTGTAGTTCCCCCAAAACTTGGTCAAGTCTGCAAGCTGATGGTCTTAGATAAGCTAGTAGACAGAGGTATGAAAAGTTGTCTACAGTCCTTATAGCTTCAGGTTATACCTAATCACAATCTAATTTTTCTTTATTCACAAAACAATCTACTACTGGTGCATTCACAACCATCCTTGTCTATGTTGATGATATGATTTTGACAGGAAATGATACTCAAGAGATTGCTTCAATCAAGTCTCAACTTGATTATTTATTCAAAATTAAGGATCTTGGTCAATTGAAATTTTTCCTTGGATTAGAAGTTGCTAGATCAAGCAAGGGTATTTTTCTTAACTAAAGGAAATACACTTTAGAGTTTATAGATATTGCAGGCTTATTAGGATGTAAACCTTCTACCACTCCTATGGATCCTCAAATAAAGCTCCAATCCAAAGAGAGTCTTCTCCTTGAAGACATTTTCATGTATCGACAACTCATTGGACAACTCATCTATCTGACCAACACTAGGCCCAACATTTGTTTTGTTGTCAATCATCTTTCACAATTCTTATCAGCTCCTATAATGGCTCATTATCAAGCAACACTCAGGGTTCTTTGTTATCTTAAAGTTAATCCTGGTCGGGGGCTCTTCTTTCCTAGTGATTCTCCTTTACAATTGAAAGGTTTTTGTGACTCAGACTGGGCATTATGCCCTGAAACTCGCCGCTCCATTACTGGCTTCTGCATTTTTTCTTGGTGATTCATTAATCTCTTGGCGATCCAAGAAGCAACACACAGTTTTCCAGTCCTCATCTGAAGTTGAATATCGTGTTTTGGCATCAGCAACCTATGAAATTCAATGATTGTCTTATCTGCTTCGTGATTTACATATTGCTTCTCAAGCCACTGTTCTTTTTTGTAACAACAAATCTACCTTACATTTAGCTGTCAATCCTGTGTTTCATGATCGTAGCAAACACATTGAAATTGATTTCCATGTAGCTAGAGAAAATGTTCGTGATAGTGTTCTTTGTTTTCTCACTATCAACACTAAGTCACAAGTTGTTGACATCTGTACAAAACTTCTCATACCCAAGTTGTTCTTACATCTATTGTCCAAAATGGGTTTAATTGATCTCTACGCTCCATCTTGAGGAGGGATATTAATAAATAATTATTATGTGAGTATTATTAGCGATTCTGTTATGATCTTATTATTATGTGAGGATTATTAATAATTATGTTAGAGTAACTATTTTATTGTAATCGTGTTATTTCATGTATTATATAGAGTATCTTTCATTTGCAGTTTTATCTTCTGCTACTTTCTTCTACACTGTGTTACTAATAGTAGATATCAAAAGTTGTTAGCTTCTTCCCTTTCTTTGCTAAAACTTTGCTTCTTCCCTTTATTTGCTAAATATTTACTTCTTCCCTCTCTCAGTCAAAATAGAAATTGGCTCTTGCAACTCTCCCTCTCACTTTACATGCTTCTTTACGTGTATAAAAGCATGTTCTTTTTTTTTTTTATCCAACAAGGTCAAAGTGGAAGTACTTTCAGAAAATATGAAACTCTTTTAAAATGTATGACTCCCACGTCCAGGTAGTTTTCTCTATTTTAGTATGTGGTTTGCTGAGAGAGACTCTTGAAATCATGTTACAAATATGGAATTTAGGAACCTCATGCGTTCATGTTCCTTTCATTTTGAAAAAATATAACTCTAATATTGTGTAAAGGAGTATATTCTTTCATTTGTGATCAAACAAGTATTTTCAGAAAATTATAAAACTCTTTTAAAATGTATGACAGTCATGTCGAATTAGTTTTCTCTATTTTGATATGTGGTTTGTTGATAAGTAATTTTGAACTTGTCTAACAAATATAAAAAGTAAGAATCTCGTGTGTTCATGTTTTTTCTTAGTCTGAAAAAATATTGTTATAATGTTATAAAAAGTAAGAACAGGTTGTATTTCTTTTATTTGATATGTGATTTAAGTACTTTTCAAACCCAAGTGAAAAACTAAAAGTAAATATGAATTAGTATATATAAGTAAATAAAAAATATATTTTTTGACATATAATAATATCAAATAAATGTAATAAATGTAATAATAGATAAGGATGGCAATGTATAACGATCGTATTAATAATTACCCCTTCTTGCTAAATTGTTAATGAACTTTATGTGAATTTGAACATAGTTTGAATATAATATTAAAATAAGTGTCGTGGTTTCATTTCTACGATGAGTTAAACTCGTAAGTCAATTGAAACGTATAGATTCGGAATTCAGACGACTTAGAAATTTTAAATTCTTCACAAGTCTTTGAGAAATCCTATTTATATGGGAAATAGAGGTTTCTAGGTGGTTTCTTCTGAACTCTCACATATACAAAAGAAGAAAATAAATTGTTTCAATATATATTATAATAAAATAATAATTTATTTAAGTGCAAACTGAATCTAGAAAAAAATTATCAACATGTTCAATAGAAAAATATTCTTTCGCATCGCTATCAGAAAAAAAAATCTATTTATACAATTATTATAATAAATATTATATTATAATAAAATATTTATTTAGATATAAAAATGAATATAAAATAACTAATAAATAAATGTGCGAACCCAATGCGTGACCGAGAATGCATAAAGAATCTCTTAAAGGAACAAAATAGTGGTGATGTTCACCCGATTGCACCTAATTGGTTGAATTTTATACATGTAATTAAGTGCGGATTTTACGTTTTCTTTGTTCTATATATACATATATAACTTATTTAGAGTACCAAACAGAGGCCATTAGATTTTTTGATCCAACTTAATTGCATGGTATTTATTATATGCGTGATATGTTGGCAAATTTTTCAAATTGGTATAATTTTTTTTTTTGAAATTCCTGAAATGGTGCATTTTTTAATTATTTCCGGATATAGGTAAATCGTGCATAGGAGACACGATATCATTGTAAGGAAATCGTGGTCCTATTCCACGATTTAATATAAGATTAAATAAAATCGTGAAAAGAGGACACGATCTTAATTTACTAGATGAAATTGTGCATCTAATATTTCAATTAATAAGTTAATTAATATAGTGAGAATATTGTACGATTTTAATAGGATTAATATTCTCCACCTATTCCTCTTCTGTTTTATTTGGCAGGTGTGATGTATTGCTAATGTGCAACTAAAATAAATGCACAGTTACAAAAGTGGTTTTAATTATTGATAAAAATAATTAAAATTAAATTGAAACAAATGTGAAGTTAATTTGAAATTAAACAATAAAATGGTTGAGAGGATTATTGTTTAAATTAAAATAAAAAATGATATTAGTATGAGATTTATATATTGAACTAAAATAACAGTAAGTTTGATTTTGAAAAGAAAAATTATATTAAATTAATATTTAGTAATAAAATATATTTAGTAAAATTAAGTTTAAGTTTGATATTTGAATTTAGTTACTAATATAAAAATAATTTAAAATAAAATTAAGATTTAGCAATAAATTTAGAATAAAAATTTTGAAAATATTATATAATCTTTTATATAAATTTATTGTTAGTTTTTAAATTATATTTATTACTAACTAAATCTATTTCATATATTAATAACTAAATTCATGTAACTTTTTTTCATAGTAACCACTCTTCTATTCAAATTAAATTAAATTTTTTGTATTTATTTTAGTTACACATTAGCAATAGATCACACGTGCCAAATAAAACAGGAGAGGAATACGTAGAGAATATTAACCCTATTAAAATCGTACAGTATTCTCACTATATTAATTAACTCATTAATTGAAATATTAGATACACAGTTTCATATAGTAAATTAAGATCGTGTCCTCTTTTTACGATTTCATTTAATTTTATATTAAATCGTGGAATAAGGCCACTATTTCTTTACAATGATATCGTGTCTTTTATGCATGATTTACCCATATCTAGAAATAAATAAAAAAATACACCATTTCAGAAATTTCAGAAAAAAATTACACCAGTTTAAAAAATTTACCTGATATGTTTCTTAGGACTAACATATTTAAATATTGGGTGCTATACTGAGAAATTAGTTTGTTACTTAGGTAAAATAAGGAGGTGTCTATCGGCCTTGGTTAAAAAGAACACGGGCCTTGCTTCTTAGAAAAAAAAAAATACTTCCTCGGTCTCTTTGTTATGAAAAATTTTAATTGAGTTTTAAGTATTTTAGAATTTTTTTTCTTAGAAATTGCTACTTCAACTTTAAGTTCTGTTATTAAATATTTGTGAAAAATAATTTTAAAAATTATTAATTATTATGTTAAATTTTGGAGTCACTTGATAATTAAAATTTTTGTTTGCGTAAAATTTTAAAAATGATTAATTATTATGTTGAGTTAATTAAAAATTTTGTTTACGAGAAGTAAAATTTTAAAATTTATTAATTATTAGGTTGATATCGCATTTACTTAATAATTAAAATTTTCATTTATTTAAAATTTTAAAAATTACTAATTATTATGTTTACTATCAAACTTGTTTCACAATTTTGAAAATTTTCCTTCTGTAAAATTTTGAAAATTACTAATTATCATGTCTTGGTTTTGTTTGATAACTAGAATTTGTTTAATTAATAATCTCGAAAGTTAGTTAATATTATGTCAAGTCTCATACTTCTAGAAGTTAATTAAAATTTTCGTAATATTTTCACAATTCATTAATGTTAAGTATTATACTAACTTGACAATTAAAACTTTCAATGTATAAATACTAATTAAAACAATTAAAAATTTTCATTGAAAAAATACTTTATCAAAACAAAACAAAAATCTTGATTTTTTATTGGACTAGAATTATTTAAGAGTAAAGTCAATCATTAAGGGACCAAATAAAAAGTTTCAAAAATATCTTTTTTATTTTGTATATGCACTTTTATTTCATTTTTGGACCAAAACAAAAATTTCAAAAATCACATTTATTTTGCACGTTAAATTAACAATAACTGTTTTAGTATTGATACTATAAAATATTAATACTTTTCCTACACTTAATCTACTTTCGGACTTAAATCTATCTTTAACTATTTTCTTTAAAAACTTTTTTAGCTTTTTTTTATAAATTACGTCCAAGACTTCTTTATTCTTATTTAAAAATTTTCATCATCCTCATCATTGCTTCATCATTGCCTCCGTTGTGACAGGCACCATTGATATTGTTTTTTGGACTAACAAAAATATTTTTCACTTGGAACACAAACACTTCTAAAATAATAAAAAAATTGATATATGACCATTCTTTACGGAGGCCAGGTTGAAGGGATACTCAAAAGGTTTTAAGAAGAGAATTCGTCAAGCTGTATAGTTTGAGCTTTCGATCCTTCTAATTTTAGATTAGGAAAGGACGTCGTTAACAATAAGTTAGTCGATTGATTGATGTAAATGTACTGTTTTAATGAACATTTGTGGTTTTTGATAATTTGTAAGCGTGTTTCATTGAAATTTGATTTGTTTTGTTATAAAGTATTGACGTAGATACCTCTAGTAAGCTCGACTCAGAGTATATGATTGAGTTTGGTACGAATGACTTAATACAATTTATCAACCAAGTTTAATAAGCTTGGCGTAAGTTATTGACCAAGTTTGATAACTTAGACATGATTTGATAATTGATTTTGGTTGTATTAATCGAGTTTGATTAACTCGACCTAAGTTTCGGATCAAGTTTGACTAACTGAGTTGAAATTATTATTCAAGTTTGAAGAGTTGTTAACTTGGAATAATTTAATAATCAATTTTGATAAAGTAGTATATAATCGAGTTGGATTATCTGAATATAATTTAGTAATCAAGTTTGATTCTTGACAAAGTGATGTATCAACCAAATTGGATTAACTCGTTATAATTTAATAATTAAGTTTTATTATCTTGACAAAGTAATGTTTGAACCAAGTTGGATTAACTTGATGTTCTTTAATAATCAAGTTCGATTAACTTGGGGAGCTAATGTATGAACCAAGTTGGATTAACTCAACGTAATTTAATAATTAAGTTTGATTAATTTGGTGAGGTGATATATGAACCAAGTTGGATTAACTTGACGTATTTTAATAATCAAGTTTAATTAACTTGGCAAAGCTCGTTGCAAGGTTATATGACTTATTTATGTGAGCATAGTACCAATAAATTTATAAAAAAATACGATTGTACTGAAAAAATTCTAAATGTGTCTTGTTAAAACCTTACCCAACAAAATCCTCCTTAGTTACATTATATATTCAACTATAATATGTCTTCAAATGGGTGGTGTTTCGTGTCCCCGGTATGAGCTTGCCACCCAATTCTTCAAGTTTGTAGGCTCCATTTTGAAAGGAATTCATTATTTAGTATGGACCGTCATAGTAGGGTGCTAACTTCCCTTCTTGTTTGTCTCTCCAAGCCTCTCCTACCTTTCACCGTACAAGGTCTCCTTTGTGAAAGACTCTTTCATGGACACGTGTATTGTAGCGTCGAGCTGTTCTTAGTTTGGCTACTTTTTCCCGAACTCAAGCTTCTTCTCGGATTTCATGAACAAGATTTAGGTTGACCCTTAAGTTGACATCATTATTTTCTTCATCAAAATGTTGTCTTAACCATGAGGTTTCTCTGAGTTCTATGGGTATCGTAGTGTCTGATCCATATGTAAGTCTGTATAGTGTTTCTTTAATAGTAGATTGAGAAATGCAATGAACCCTCGAAGAATTCTTAGAATTTTCACGTCCTAGGGCCCTTTGGTAGGGCCCTTTGGCTTGACCGAGCTTCTTTTTTAGTTCATTTCGAATAACCTTGTTAGTTGTCTCAGCTTGACCATTCATTTGAAGATGCTCTACTGAGGCTACCTTATGTTTGATGTCTAGTTGTTATAAGAATTGTTCAAAGCCTTTATCTAGCTCGTAGAACTCTAGTTGTCATGCATCGTGCTCCCAAGTGCATTCCGGATATTCCTCGATGTAGCTCGGCGAGAACATATTCAACTTGCTTATTATGCAAACATTTTGAGTAGTGGGCGTAGAATCCTCACCTGAAAAAGTTCGTCGTTGTTCATGATATAAAATGATAATTTTCACCGAACTCTCTTTGCCTTCTTTTCATCACCGAGTAGGGTGTCAGTGGTCAGATAAGTAGTAATAGGTGTCATCCAACTAGTTTTACCTAAGTTTACATGTAATACATTGATGTGGTCCCAACTCGGGCTTGCTAGATTTTTCTTAACCAGAGTTCGGTGTTAGTCGACCTTCTTTGTACTAACGAGTTTTGAAAGGACATCAGCTCGTTCATTTACTTCTCTTAGGACATGATAGTATTTTTGCAGCAGTGGCTACTTTGTTTGATATTCTCCATTGATCTGGGCCTTCATGGGTCCTCTTCTTTCATACTTAAGACAAAACTCTAATAATTCAATCGTCCAAGCTGTCATCCTATCAGCGAGCTTGGACTTCTATAACACTTGTTTGATGGGGTAATCGGTGCAAACTATGATTTCATAACTCCAAAAGTTGTGGCGGAGTCTTTGGACTGAGAATATTAATTCGAGTACTAAATTCTCAATAATTCGATAGCGCTCTTCTGCTGATTGCAGAGTTCGGTTGGTGAAGCATACTGGATGTAGTTTCTTCCCCTCTTCATACATGAGCATTGAACTGAGCACCGAGTTGGACACTACTGAATAAAGGTATAGGGTGCAGTGAGGAGGAGGGCTTACAATATCGGTAAGGTGGCAATATCCCTCTTGAGGTTTTGAAACAACTCCTCACGTGTGCTATTCCATTCAAAACTTTGTACTCCCTTCAGTAATTTGTATAGTGGTTTAGCTTTCTAGACAAGTTGTTTGGGGAGGAATCTTGAAAGTGCGACGATCTTATCATTCAGTTGTTGTACTTCTTTTAGGAAACTTAGGCTCCTCGTCATTCAGCTGTTGTACTTCTTTCAGGAAACTTAGGCTCCTCATGCTCAGTTGTTGTACTTCTTTCAGGAAACTTAGGCTACTCATGCTCAGTATGACATCACACATCACACTTGTTGAGATTGACCTCCATTCCTCTTTAGGTGATCATGAATTCCTCTTTAGGTGATCATGAATCCTAGAAACTTGTCGACACTGACTCAAAAGAAACATTTTTCATAATCTAACCGCATATTATGCACCCAAACCTTACTAAAGACTCTTTCTAAAGTCAAGGGGTGGTCTTTGGCTTTCTAAGACTTGACAGTCATGTGGTTGACGTAGACCTCAATTGTATTGCCTACGAGGTCTTTGAAGACTTTATCCATGGGTAGTTGTATTTTTTAGGCCGAAGGGTAACAGTAGTTCTCCCCCTCTCCCTCCGTCACAAATATTGTTTTATCCCGACTACGCATTAAGAAAACTAAAGAACTCGTACCCAGTCGTATTATCCACCAAACGATCTACCAAACGATCTACCACACACATTCTTCATAAATTTGTCATTAGTTTTTTTACCATCACTGCATTGGCGATCCACGTAGTGTATTTAATCGACCTTGAGCAATTGATTTACTTCATGGGTCATTGTCGTCCTCCTCTCTTTATCTAATTTTCGTTTCCTTTGTGCAACGGGCTTAGCTTGGAGAAGTATGGCGAGCTCGTGGCACATGAAGTCAGCTGGGCTCCATGCGAACAGATTGACGTTGGCCATTATTACTCGTTCAATGTCATTCCTGAGTAGCAGATTTATAATCTTTCCAACTCTAGTACACTAAGTGGGTTGACGTCCGAGTTGGATGGAGGTCATCGGCTCGTCAAAGGTGAGGCGACCTTCTTCAAATTCCGTCCTCGGATTGAGGTCAACTTCGTCCTCTTCTTCGGCGACCTCGCTCTACTCCTCCTTGAGTGTGAGGGCATGTTTTACTTCAATGTTGAAGCATTCGTGACCACCTCTACTGGGAGATAGTTGTTTTGTGCTATTGCACTTGTCCTTGTTGCAAGCTTCTGGGACCTCAATCTTGGAAGGTAACGTTAAGTTTGAGATAGAACCTTTCACACTGTAAGGACTTACCTTTAGACTTTGGACGTAACATTCTCTTACCACTTTGGGGTCAGCCTTTATAGTGATGATCTCACTTTATTTTGAAAGGAACTTCATTGTCATGGGAGTGTTGAAAAGATTGACCCTAACTTGTTCAAAGTCTTTCGACCGATCAACACATTACACATTATATGACGTATCCGCCTCTATGAATGTACCTCATCGTCAATGTTAGGTGGATCCTTTATTACAAAGGTTGTTAACAAATCTACTGATATGTACTCTCTTGCCTACAAATCTGACGAGGGGGTCGAGGTACGACTTTATCATCGACATAGGTATGTCGTAACTTCTGGATTCCTCCAGCTGTAGTGAGTAAAAGGCTAATAACTCTAAGTGGCAGCACTACAACGAGACACATCACACTCAAACAGTTCATATTAATTACGTTCTGCATGCATGAAAACAATCAGGAATGTACTATGCTGATTGAGTCTCATTCAAACACGTCAAAAACACCAACTTGGTGGACATAATTCAGAAATTACAGACCTTCTGCTCGATCAGATATTGTCAGATTGTCATTGAGATTTATTATTTACTATAACTACTATTAGATTTTAAAAGATGGTAAATGATGAGTGTTCTTTTTTTTTGGAATTATTTGATGGGTCGGTCTTGGGTGAACTATTCTACATGAAAAGATAAGAGTTATAAAATATATTAAATTAAATTTAAACAGTTAAAAACTCATCCTCTAAATAGATATCACACACTATTGCACTGGATAAAGGTCAAAGCTTATCTCGTTCTTTCTCCATAACTTGCAGAACAGAAGTTGACAGAGCAATGGCCTCCCCTCTGAATGAGAGAAGTGAACCAGAATGGAAGCAAGCGTGGATGGGAAACACTTGGTTCCTCCTCTGCCACTACTAGCCATAGTTGGCATAGTGGTGTTCTTGCTGTGGGTATCATCACAGATGAACAACAACCATTTAGTCATGCAGATAGCCAAGACCAACATCAATTTCTACCTGTTGCTTTTACCTCTCATGTTGACCCTCATTGCACTTATTGCCCAAAGAACAAGCCTCCTGCCTCCTGCACCTAGTGTGAGACCTTTGCATGATGGAGATGCGGAGTCAGAGTCATCATCAATGCCATGGGGATGGGTTATCTCTGTTCTGGTGCTGTTGGTTTTGATATCCTACAGACTTCACCCTATCTTAGTAGTTGGAATAGTGTTTTTATATGTGTATTTCTTATCAGCATAAGGCGGTTTTTCTGACTACTGTATAGGGTGGTTTTAGTATGCATGTACATGTTTGGCTTCCCATGTTGCTTCATTACATCTTTTGTTTGTCTCCTTTTTATGTGTATACAGGATATGTTTTATTCCTCTTGTATTATATTAATAATGGAATGGATTGTATATTAGTTAATATTTGTAGTACTTTATCATGTCTTTGCCAAAAAAAAAGGGTGTATCTAAGTACACAAAACAACTTCAAACAGGTTTCTTAAAAGAGTTGAACTGCTACACCCAACTAAGACACAATTTATGTGAAATTTGTATTATAATAAGCCAAAATAGGCTATGTAGCAGCAAGATTATGTCACCTCGTCTGACTCTAGTTTCAAGAAAGGTTCTCCTGTTTGAAGCTTTGAAGTAGGAAGAAAACAGTTTTGGGGTCTCATGAGATGTGAAAATTAGAACTTTCTTTGCTCTTTCAGCTTCCTTTTGCTCGAGACGAAGATAATAACGAAGAAGAGAGGCATGATAAGGAATTTGTCATTAACTACTCAATTCTAAAATAAAATTCTTTATTATCTGGGACCTTCGTCCAAGCTTTCAGATCCCCACATCACATGGCTGAAGCTCAAATGAACAAAGCCGGAAGAGGACCAAGGTAGGAAAAGGGGGACCATAAGAAAATCGTAGGTAGACAAATGTGTGAAATCTAGGTAGACAAATGTGTGAGAATCAGAAAACAGGACAAACTCAGAAAAGAATATAGTGCAGAACTAAATATTAATATAGATAGAAGTAATCACATATTAAACTTCACCTACACATTTTCTTTGTATGACCTATCTTCATTAACACTTCTGGCTATTTAATATGTCCATTGATTATTTACCGATAAATAATCATTGGGATTAAAATTACCTTTCGTTATGTTGTATCTTCAAATTACAAAGGTTAAAGGCGAGTATTACAATAGGAGAATAATGCAGCTGAACGGAGAAGAAAATGGTTAAAGGTGTGTTTTGCGATAGGAGGAGACTGCAACTGAATGGAGAGGGCACTACTTCGATTAAGAGATCTTAGGCCGAAACTATTAGGTGGAAAACTCACTGCACCAGACAGAGTTGGGACTCCAGAAATTAAAAATGTTTTCCCTAAAGCAATGTTCTCAGAATGGTGAACTATACTCTGTATGCTTATTATAAAAATGAAAATTGCAGCTCATGAATCATAATTTGCTAAAAAAAAACTGCAAATTTTACACTAATCCAAATTCCAAAGTCGATCACTGCATAAGATCGGGAGAATTAAAACATTTAACTTGCTTTTAAAGAGTTATGATTTATAAACATAACTTTCTAATCTGAGAGTAGATAAGATTTTCATTACATCCGTTTCAGTGAATTTCTTAACTGCAGAAAATCCATTTTTCATTATATCCTTTATAGAGAACTTCTTAACTGCAGAAAATTCATTCATTTTCTATGGAGTCCGGATTTGAGAGAACATTTTGTTTTATGAAATACTTCTGGATTTGACAGAACATTTTGTTTTAGGAAATACTTCTCATGAAGACATTATGGTGAAGATACTAAAACTAAAAATAAGGTTAAATTATGTGACATAAGTGAGCGGTCTATAGTGTCACTTTTCAAATATTCAGTCCTTAATGTGAAAAAGATATTCAGTCTGCTTGATGTAATGGCTCAAGATGTTCAGGCCTGTTCAAGATATTCATATGAGGAATGTATTGGAGATTCTACGGCAAGACTTATCTTATCAGGATATGGATAGCTTATCAGGATATGGATAGCAAGAAAAATAGCTACGAAGTTACTTGTCAACGCATTTTGTATAATTTAAGAGACAAGGACAAAATTCCCATGTAATAATATATAGATTTAAGACATACTTCATATTTACCTGACATACATCTACAGAAAAGTTCTTTAGTTTCGGAACTTAATGAGAGCAACTTTTTTACAACAGCCAACTGTTCTACACAGAATGTGATCAGCTAAGCACTAAACAAAGAGAAACACATACACATAAAAACCGAAATGCAGCCTCCTTCGATCTCCATCCAAGGTTTAATGAGACTTAATGCGAATGTCCAGTTTCAGTTGTAGAGGGCCAAAAAAACCGGAGGGAATCAGAAGGAACGCATTCGAAGGAGCATCAGCGTATTGTCCTTGAAGGATCTTGGTAAAAGATTGCAGAATTAGAGTGCTTCCTCGAAACCTAGCCAAAACTTCATACTGAAACTCTCCCATGGACTTGGGGCCAATGCAACTGATACGGACTTTATGTCCCAGATGCTCATGGTTATTGTGAACAATAAACAGATTACTATCATTTTTCTCTTGAAGAACAATTGTTTTCTGGTCAGCACTGAAGATGACAGTGAAAAATTTATCGTATGTAAACAGTGTTCCAGAGTCTACATGTCTGTGGCTGACATGAAGGAATAACTCCTTGGACGAGGCAACAAAATCACAACCAGTATGTGGGCATAAACATGGTAGATAGATGCATTCCTTCTCATGGTCGTTTTTCTTGCTGTAACAAAATGTCTCAGTGCAGCCATAATTTGCATTCGGGCATGACATTTTGATAGAGTCCAACACCTTCTCAATAGCCCGACAACGGTTATACCCAATGGGCATCAGACACATGGGACACTTGTTCTTGAGTCTCACACAGCAATTAGAGCAAGCAATATGTCCATTCTCACACTGAATTTTCATTTCATCAAAAAGAAATTATCAAATTGGCTTTTTCATTACATACAGAACAAGACAGCAAAAAAAAAAAAAAAAAAAAAAAAAAAAAAAAAAAAAAAAAAAAGGAACAAAATAGAGCTAGGAAAAACTTGGCCAAAGGAAAATAGCATAGCCAGTCAAGATTATTGCCACAAATTTCTAGTACATTACCCTAATCTAACCTTTTAGTCCCTTACTTTCTCAATTCCGTTTAGTACTGGACAACATCTCCACTAACGAGTAACCAACCTAATCACTACCCAAATGTTGGACCTTAAATCCAAGATCAACAAATTTCAAAATTGCAAGAAAATTATCCACAACCCTAAAACGCTGAGAATCCCAACTAAATATCTCAAGCCTCTGCAACAACCCTTCCACACCACCTCACTCCATCCAGAATCAGTTTACCAAACAGACGAAAGAAAAAAATACCCACATACAATCACCAAAGAAAAACCAAAAAAGATGTAAAATTGACAGAGCAAAAGGCAAGATCCGAATAAAGAAAAAGGGGCGTGAAGGGAAATTAACCTGGAAGACAGGGGCGCTCAAGGGTTCATAGCAAATGCAGCAATCGAGGACATCAGGGTCTGAAACGAAGATTGGAATGGACCTAACTCTGGTTTCATTGCTTGCAGACCCATTTGGGGTAGCACGATTGGGTGGAGCAGGATGATGATCTTCACGCTCTTGAAGTTCAATTGAACGGTCTACAATTTCAAAGCTTCGCCGCGAGTTTGGTTCTTCTTCATCTTCCTCCTCTTCCCTTCGTCGCTTCTGGTTGCGGTTGCTGGGTCCTTCTCCATCGTCATACCCACCAACTGAAATTTTGACCATCTCTCTCCCTCTCTTTCTCTCTCGTTCCACTTCTGCAAATTCTCGACAACTTTCTTATACGGAAATGGTTGTCGTTCGAGCACGGATTCCCTGAGGTAGCAAACTTCAGACATTTATGCATGAACTAATACGGTCCATTCGATGAATATCAAACGGTTTGTTTTATTCAAAATATATATAATCTATGTGAACTTGACGTAAAGCAGGAACTCTTGAGCAGGGAATCATTTTCCTCTCCATTATTCTACAAAATAATTGTACTTATTCATCGAAATTATTAAAAGCATGCATTTTTTTTTTCTTCAGAAAAATCTATACGATGAAATTTTTGATTTTATTTCTACAAAAAAATTTGATGATATCCTTAAATATACAGGAAAAAAAATATAAGTTGATAAGTTATCTTTAAATAAATTTAAAGCATGCATTAAAAATTCACAAAAAATGTAAAAAAAGGTGACACTTATTAAATTTGTTTTTAATTTCGATTGTTGTAAAAAAAAGTTTGTGTTTCTAAAATTAAAAATCATTGTGTTTATTTCTAATATTATATGACATTTATTAATTGTTTGGTCTCTAAAAAAAATTTAAGATATGTAAAATATATATGTCCCAACTTGCATTTTTAAATCGCATAATTAAAAGAATGTTGCATCCTAATACCTCATTCTCTAAATATTATCAAAATTTCTCATTAAGTTTTGATATTTAATTATCATATTTTCTTAACTTTGATATAATTTTTTTGATTAAATATGTTATTATTATTTTATTTATTATTTCTTTTTTACTAAGAGAGATTTAGGATAATAAATGGTCTCCACTTGTATTTTAAAATCTTAAAATTAAAAAGAAATGTTATTCAAATTAATAAAGAGTGTTTGACTTTACTATGCACGTGCATTTATTTAAAGAAAAAATTAAAATCTAAAAGTATTAGACAACATCGATAAAATTGAAAGTTTTTAATTCTTACATTATAATATGTTACAGTTTTATATAATCGTAATATTAATTAAAAAATTAAGGTAATTGATATTTGTCTTCTTATCAGTCTCAATACGACCCATTAAAATTAATGGGATTAAAATTCATCTTGTTCCTAAGATTGCACAAACTATTTACATTCTTTTAACTAAGTTTTAATTAAAACAAATTCCAAAAGTTAATCTTGTTCTTCTATCCACTTTTTTAGGTTAATAGGTCTTAATTAAAAATAATATATATCTTTTAAGAGTAAAATCTCCAATCAATTTACAATTTTGAGAACTCTTTCCCATTTAAACTATAATCTTAATTTTAATGGAATGAGTTTTGGAGGCCACAAGATAACAAACAAGTCAAACCACTCAAGGGCAACTTCTTCATGCACCTCCATGATTTCCCCTTCCACTTACACCCTATAAAGAAGAAAAATTATCATTTTATTCTTAATGAATAAATAAGTAAATTCTCTTACACCCATCTTCAGTTATTTTTATATTCGTACAATTTGGAATACAAAATTATATTATATTTTGGATTGCATAATTTAGAAATTTTGTATTTCAAGTTGTATAATTTAGAATATAATACAAGTAAAAATTGTATTTTAAATTATACAATCCAAAATACATTTTTTATATTATATTCTAGATTGTGTAGTATGGAATTCAATACAATTTTTGTATTATAAAATTATATTTTATTCTGGATTGCATAATCTAGTATACAATAAATTTGTTGTATTATGAATTTTACAATCCTTGTATTTCGAATTGTACAATCCAAAATTGAAAATTTTATAAAGACATTCTTGGTATTTTCATAAATATAGGAGTGTAGGAGGAAAACATGGAAGTACAATACGAATTGGCCTCAACCATGTCCAAAGTATAAAAAATGTATGCATTAACCAAATAAAAAAGGGTTATGGCCTCATTTATTGTATTAACCACATTAAAAAAGAATTATTAACACATTTCTTACGATCAATTAAAAGGCAACGAGAAGAACCAAAAAAACCTATCGATATAGACATGAAACTAAGGAAAGAAAGGTCAATATTGAATCTTTTATTCACAAAAATGCAAATGAAATATAAAGACAAACAACGTCCATAAGGAGAGATTTGAGTAATAGTTTCGAAATGTCGTTCATGACTCACAATAATCCTCAAGAAGAGAAGATAGAAACTTTGGTTAGTGGTGCCACATAAGTGTCTTTAAAATGATTAGACGTTTCTGGCAAGGTGTTAAGAAACAATAAAACCTTATGTTGACATGTTTGACTCGACCTTTATCACATCATCATATCTTTATTATTATCAAAATAGTTTTTATCTTGATCTTTTATAATTTGAAGTCATTTAAAAAAAATAAAAAAATAAAAAAACTTCTTAATATCAAACTTAGAGATCATGTCTTTAAATTGTGTACTTCACACTCTTGACTTTTTTTTCTCTTATTTTGAATGTTCATTCAACAATAAAAAAAACAAGAAGACAAATATAATTGTATTAAATATGTGACAAAAGTAAATGTCATGTATTAAAAAAATTAAAAAGAATAAAAATATTATTTTGTAAAGTTGTTAAAATTTATACTTTTTCTTATATTATGACCATCACAATACTTAAAGAAAGAAAGAAAAAAAATATAGGAAAAGATGATGACCTAAAAGGGGAAGAGCTTAAGTTTGGTTTTTTTTTTATATAAGACATTCCTTTGTTTTTAAATTTGGATTGTTATTTTTACTAGATTCAATGGTTATACGGGTAGGCTAAACTTACCACGAATTTAACTTAAGTGTGTCAGGTCATAAATAAGTTGAGTTTTATTTTTCTATAATTAACTTACTTTTTATTAACCCAGTGTTGTCCAAACCAGTAGTTCCCGGTGTAGTCCAAACCAGTAGTTGGTTCATGTATTTAACCCATCTTGAAAGTTTATCATCTTGGTGGACAAATGTTCATTTTAAAAATATAAAAAAATTTAGTTCTTACTAATGTATATTAGATAGCTAATATATTCAATGACATTACTTAAAATTCAAGGAATAATAACTTGTATTATTAGTAATCCTATGGATTCATTTTTATAAGAAACTGCATAATATCTCATTATTTAATTCACAATAAATAAATAATAAAAACTAAATCATTAACATATTTAAAAGTAGTCATATGTTTAATATATTACAACAATATTTCTATTTTTTTTCTTATATGTACATAATCCAATGTAAAATATTTTAAAAATTAGTTATTTTTTTATTTTCAAAAAGTGATTTTGAAAATAAAATTTAAAAAATAAAATATATTTTGTAAAATAAATTTTAAAAATAATTAGAAGTTTTCTAAAGAAAGATTTAACTACGAAAAATTGTTGGATCAATTTTGACCATTAAGTATTCACCATATAATTACTTGAATTTTAAAAAATAATTAAACATTCGTAAACTAAATGTATAAATTTAATCCGATTTATTTATTTTACTATTAATTTTTTTAACTGACGGACTTAATGAATTCAAGTCTAGATGAAATGAATGAATAAATCCTGATTTTTATTAAAGAGTATGGTATTTAAACATACACACAATCATAACAGAACATAAAGTTTATCAGATACAATACAATAATGATCTTTCTGTACAAACAGATTAAGTCACATTGATCATTCATCTATACATCACAGTTACATTTATCATATAACAGCACATAAGAATAATAGCATAAGGTCTTCTAAATTTCTCAGAATCTATTATCCTCCAATATAGGGAAGATCTATGGCATCTTCAGAATCGTAAGCCTATTTGCCCAATATACAGCATACCACATGGTGAAAGGAACTAGTACATCATCTCTTTTATTCTTCTGGTAGATAGTGTTTTTCAAATATTTCATGTGACCACAAACTTCTAATTGTGATAGGAAAAAATATCTTAGTTAAACATCAAAGACAAAACACCTGTGCTACATACTTTTGTATTGCAAACATTTACACAAAAACACACATGTTAGATACATTCACACAGAGTGTATACTATTCTCCAGAAATTCCTGTTTCAATCTGATATCATTAATACATTTAACCAATAAGCAACACGCTCATATACTAAACACACACCCAATTGATATTATTCATTATCCATTTATCTAATGGCAATTCACCTGTTTCAATGTTTAAACCGTTATGCAAGAATCTGATGTAAAACTTTCACTTAAAAGCCAATTAGTTTTGAGATAAAATCAAATATAATATCAAAACTTGTAACATGAATTTTGAGTTAAAACTATGGCAACATCAAACAAATCCAAATATGACAGCGAAGAGAGACAGACACTAATTTATGATCAATCACAATCACACACATTACAACAGGGATTAGCCAGATAACAGAGCAAAACATGATTCCATATAGCTGACAACAGAAAGCAAGAAAGCATCAACATTTTGCAGTCATAATGTTCAGTTTAGAGTAACATAACAAGGAACACAGCCAGAAGCTGAGTTTCCTCAGCAAAACCTAATTACACAAAATGCTATTGGATGTCAAAGGGACTCTAAATGCAACCACCCCACAAGGACTCCATCTGAACTTTCCCACTCTTCAAGAGACTCTCGATTTCCGGCGGAGGGTTCAAACCGAACCTCCGAGCACGCTGGCACCGTGCAAGCCGCGGTATCCCGACGCAGGGCCCGTACGCCATGTTCAAATCGAATTGCCGCAACACCTCCTCGCTCTCATTGTATTCATCTGCATACAAAATTTAATCTTTTAGACATGGAAATAGATAAATGTGTTTGAATTAAAAAATAAAAAGAAAACCCTAGGAATTGGAACGGACATTGGAGGTCCGGTTTTTCTCCGTGGGAGATGGTGGCCGGTGTTTGGACCGAAGTGGATCCCAAAATGGCGGCGTAAATCGGAGATTTTTTGGAAGATTTCTTTGTGGCTGTGGTTTTCCTCGGTCGGTAAAAACTCTTGATGTTTCCGGCCACTGACGCCATTTTCTCTTCTCTCTCTAAAGCTCTTTTCAAATTTGAATTTTGAAAATGTCTGTCTTAACTCTCAACAGCTAGCAGGAACTTGTGTTTATATACAAGACCTCCACTCTCCTTTCCTTTTATTATACAAATACTAAATTAATTAATTTTTCTTTTGCAATAATTCTTAAACTGAAATTAAAATTTCATTTTAATAACTTGATATCTAGATGTCTAAAATTGAAAAAAAATATATAAGTTTTATCTTTTGTTTATAGTAACGTCTTCAGCAAATAATTTTTACTAAAAATATTTTTAGATATGTTTGAATTGCAATCCTTCATATTTAAAAAAGGTTTAAAAATTCTTTAAAATAAATAATTAATTTTTTTAACAACCAAATAGTATTTTAAGCAATAATTTTAGTTTGGTTAATTTTTCATTTTTATTTTGACTTTTCTTTATAATTATCTTTAATAAATTAAGATGTATTTTGACATTAAAATATTGTAAAAATTATAAACACGAATTGACCAACTTTTCATTCTCTGTTCACAACAGCATTTGAAATAAAAACTCACACATAAACACCTCTTAGATAACACTTCGATACATACAAAGGGTATATTATTCTTTACATTATTATAATAGTAAAAAAACACTTCATTCTTTTATATCTTTACTAAAAAAAAAATATATGATGATGATTATATAATAAATATTAATTGGTTTTAGGATTGTGTTGTTAAAGAATCTCAATAATTTAGAAAGTTTAAATAAGATTCCCAAAAATAATTTTGTAATTACAAAGAATAAAATAAAATATATAAAATGTCTATATCAAACTAACATATATTCTTTATATATACTAGCAAAGATCTAAGCATTGTCATGCATGGGTATTCATATTTATGTAAACTTTTTTTAAAAAATAATATAAGTTATTATTAAATATTTTAAAAATTTATAAAAGAATTCTTTAAAATATATTCTAATTATATTCTTTGTTTAAAATATATTTTTAATTATCATATTCGTTTGTTTGACTAAGAGATATTGAAAAATAAAAGTTGAATAAAACGATTTAAAAAAGTTCAACAACGGAAATAATAAAGGTCATTTGTCTTATATTAAAGAAATATTTATGCTCAAATAATTTTGAAAAGAAAAAAAAATGTGTATACCAACTAAAAGAGTCTCATTTGAACATATCTAATCCAGAGTTCGTACTTAAATTATATGTTTAAAGAATTAAGTTTAGAAGAACCTTTTAGTAGAACTTACTTTATATAAAATTTAAGACACTATGCATCAAAATAGTAAAACAGACTTTTTTTTATTAAATATAATTCTTCTCCATTACCAATAGGAGGTTCAGAAAATTCTAAAAAAAATAAATCAAGATATCATATGAATCTTATTATATAATTATTACTATTAACGAAAACGAATGGATTATTGAATTATGTATTACTGTCTCATAATTGTTTTACAAACAAAGTATATATATTATTTATCATACATTGTATTAACGTTATATTAAAATAACAAAATATTTATTTTAATATAGGTGGAAGTCTCTTCTCATCTTTCTTTTTTTTATTTCTTTATTTTTGCTCCACCATATTTTAATTTCTATTTTATTTTTTCGTAAAAATATCCTTTATTATAAAGCTTGGATGATAATTTAAAATATTATTAAAAATAAAATAGATATCCCAAATCATCATTCATTCATTCATCTCTACTTCCATTGCTTGTGTATCTGTATTTCCTTCTATATCTTCTAGTGATAACTTCTTGATCACATCAACTATTACATCCGAATTTCCCTGCATTTCTATTATCTTGAAACTGTTCTTCTTTGTAACATGTAACATTCATCTTGAGTTTCAATTCAACTATAACAATATTAAAGAAAGCGAAATATGGCAATGAAGAGAGAGAAGCACCAATTTATAAACATTCCCATTGACATATACATTACAGAGAAAAACATGATTTCATAACTAACAATCCAAGCAAGAAAGCAAGCAACTTCCCCTAAATGCGACCACTCCACAAGGACTCCGTCTGAACTTTCTCACTCTTCAAGAGCCTCTCGATTTCCGGCGGAGGGTTCAAACCGAACCTCTGAGCACGCTCCCACCGTGCCAGCCGCGTTATCCCGGCGCAAGGTCCATACGCCATGTTCAGGTCGAATTGCCTCAGCAGCGTCTCCTTTTCATCGTATTCATCTGCATAACAGAAAAAGAGAAATGAAATCGGAGAAAAAAGCAAAAAGAGAAAAGAAAACCCTAAGCATTAGAAGGGACCTTCGAGGTCAGGTTTTCCGCCGTCGGAGACAAGGGCCGGTGGCTGCGCCGCAGTGGAGCCCAAAGTGGCGGCGTTATTGGGAGATTTCTTCGAAGATTTCTTTGCGGTGGTTGTGGGTTTCTTCTCTCGGTAGAAACTCTTCATGTTTTCAGAATTTGATGCCATTCTCTCTGCTCTCTTCTCTCTCCAAGACTCTTTCCGATCTGAATTTTGAAATTCCCTTGAGGGTATCTTGTGTTATAAAGCCACTGTTTCTTCTTTTTTTTTTTTTTTTTTTTTTTTTTTCTTTCTCTTTTTTTTTTTTTTTTTTTTTTTTTTTTCTCACCGTCAATTTATTAATTTTTTTAATATAAATACGAAATGCCTTGGGCTTTTATAGTATTTATTTATGAGTGTAGGACTTAATATGAATACCCTCACACTCCTTTGATTATATATATATTAAGAGTTAAAGTTTACAAGTTTTAAGTTTACATAAAATATCAATTATTTTGGGAATATATTTAGTAAATCTTTTCTTAACTTTAATTAATATATCTTTGTAGTTACTAACAGAACCTCTAAATTGTAAACCACATTCAAATTTTATATTTCACATATTTATTACGCATAGGATAATATATCATTTTTCAAATTACTTTTAATATTTTGTGCCGTGAGCAATTAAAATGCATCAAACATTATGGAAGATATTCTAGCCCCCAACAATAATAGATAAAATAATGTACACCTTCTTTAGTAAATTAGATAATTTACAACTCATTGTAAGTGTAAATTCAAACATTTTCAAACAATTAGCACAATTTAATATGTACAAAAATAAATTACAAATCATAGTTAAGTTAATAGAGTTTATACTTTCTCATTCCTAATAGAGTTAATACCTTACATCAGACCATTTAAATTTATATATTTAAATTAGTTCATATACACTAACTAAATTTAATATATTAACAAAATATGATATTATTTATTACCATCAACGTCATAATTCCCTTTGGGAAAAAATTATAACACATAACTTATCTGAATAATTAACAAGTAAAAGTAAATGAGAGGGAGAGAGAGAGAGAAAGTTCAATTTTTTCGCTAACAATAACTGATAAAAAAAAAAGTCTTAATTTGCTAATTTATTATTTTATTTTATTATCCGTGAGTTGATTTTTAAAATGACAAGGAACTTAACGCAAAACAGGCGGTTTCCTTTGCCAACTGCAAATCCAAATTCTGAGTTCCTGTCGTTTCGAAATCAAATGTCCTCAAAATGAACTCATTCACAATCATGGCTACCATTTCTTCAACTTGCTACCTCTTTCTTCCCATGATTTTATCGTTATTCTCCACAACACTGTGTGCAACAGTGGTAGAAGACCTCAAAAACTTACATCAACCCCCAGGCTTTAACTCTACAATTCTCTCCAACTGTCTCAACAATCCATCTCTTAGGTACTGCACTTCCTCTCCAATCATGGACTTTGATGAAATATTCAAGTTCACTATTGTTGCAAGCCATCTCTGCAATGAATCAAACAACCCCAATTGTGTAGACTCATTCCCCAAAGTTGATCTTAGGAACCGCCCAACTATTGCACCACTTTACTTGTCCTTCGATTTCTTTTGGAAGTATTGCCCCTTGAGCATTATGTCCATTGATTTGTCCAACAGTTCCATCAAGGGTGGTTTTCCAACAGAAGTTTTCTTTTGCACCCAAATCCAGTCTCTTGATCTAAGTATCAATGCATTTTCTGGTGACATTCCAATTCAAAGTTTCTCTTCCTTCACCAACCTCACTTTTCTCAACCTCTCCTATAATTATTTCTCAGAGAGTGAACTGTCTGATTCCCAGTTCTTCAAAAGGTTTAATTCTTCTAGTTTTCTTCATTCTGGTGCTCTCTTGGATCAAAAGAGGTTTACTTTGAAGGCTGTTGTTATGCTAGTTTGCTTTCCCATCCTTGTCATTTTTATGGTAATTTGCTTGGTATGGCTTTGTTTCCAAAGGCCTGATTTTCTCCCAAGTAAACTTCAAAAGAGTAGGAGGTGATGAGTCTTAAACAAACAACACACACAAATAATCTGCAAGGAATAGAAGAAAGAACGGAACACGGGCAACACACAAGATTTAACGTGGTTCGGTTTCCCTAATCCACGTGCAACAGGAAGAATTTTATTCACTTGTGATTGCTCAAGATTACAAATACAAGTTGTGTATTTATAGGGAGA
>Ga0209700_102086_pt1 | contig 41097 bp, 20 predicted proteins | sample SiratroredBW_FD_187528 | JGI IMG/M metagenome (GOLD analysis project Ga0209700, IMG submission 187528) | Root nodule microbial communities of legume samples collected from California, USA - Siratro red BW (SPAdes) (version 2) | ecosystem: Host-associated > Plants > Roots > Nodule | place: USA...
GGTTTTATATTTGTTAATTGTTTGAACCTCTGTAGATTGCATTCTAAGTTTCTTTAAAGAATTTGTATTCTCACATTGAAAAGCAAGTTTGCGAAAAGATTTAAAAAAGAGTTCAATTCACCCCCCCCTCTTGAACTTAGGCCAAATACTTACTTTAACAAATGGATTGCTTTTCACACTCTTATTTTTTTATTTGGGCTTAAAATACACTTCCGGGGTACACAATCTCCCACAATCTTGAGCCGAATAGGCAAGAAAGCTTTTTTGAGGCCTTTTAAGTTTCCATCTTAATTTCTCGCGTTTTACAAGCTAGCACTACTCTAGTGATATGACATGGATCGCTTTTACCTTGACAATTGGCACAATCTCATTGGATCTTTTTAAACTTCCTTTACAAGTTTCGCATTTTACTCAGACATTGTCTCTCATCTTCGTTTCACTTTGTTCATTTGTCTTCCAACTCATTTCGTCTCTTAAGGATTCTAACTTTCATTCCTCTTCCAAGAGGTACGTTTGTAGTCTTCTTAGTTTCCGTATTTCTCTTGCTCTGTTCGTAACCTTTATGTTCTCTCCATTGTCTTTGTTCTTTATTGTCTTTTTAAGGTTCCCATTTCTTTGATTCTGGCCATTATGACATCGTATCAAACTAGGTTTCTTGGGCAATGACGAAATGCTTTCTAACACTTCTTCCTTTACTACTTTTAAATCTATAACGTCTCTTAGGCAATCACAAGCCTTTAGTAAAAATGATGAACACGATGTTGACATTATTCCTTGTGGTGCTGATGAACCGATTTGTGTCGATAATGGAACAGATGTTGAGAACCCCTTTTTTTTTATGTTACAATTTTCACTAAAGTAGGTCTCCGATTGCCTTTAGACAACTTTGAGAAACAAGTTTTTACTTTACTTAACACTTCTCCCGCTCAGCTGCACCCTGACAGTTGGGCTTACATTAGGAGTTTTTTTCATTTTGTGTAGCCATTTTGGTATGGTTCCAACTGCAAATGTGTTATTTTATTTTATTTTGAAAGTAGAGTATATAAGCGTAAACTTTGGATTTCTATTAGTATCAAAACCAATTTTGTCAAAATCCGAGCCTTTAAACGATGTTCTTTCCTTCTTGATGGATTTCCTCTATATTGGTTCCCAACTCCTCATCCCCAGGGGGCACGATCCTTGAATGAATTGGATGAGGTTGAACGAAAAAACTGCCTTTTCTTAGAGAAGTTGGGGGTAATGTTTAACAGAACAACCCTGATTAAGCTTGAGTTTCAGGCTTTGGAACTAAAGGCTTATAGTAGTATTGACATTTTCTCCCTTAGCGTGATTCTTTATTTGAAGTTTTGTGACTCAACAGTTTACTATTTTCTTGACAGATAAAATGACTACTCCAGACAAAGAAGTGGTTCGCAAACTTAAGGAGTTGAAGGCCAATAAGAAAACAAAGGACACTATTGAGACGCCTCAAGCCTCAAGTGCAAAGACTGTTGAGGAGGGAAAGGGAAATGTAAGGCAGCCTTCAAGGACCCCAAAGTAACTATTTCTGACAAACAGCCCTGTGTCAAGAAGAAAGGAAAGAAGGTCACTAAGATTCCCCCTTCTCTCTCTACCGAATCAATTCCTCTTGTTCTTACTCGTGTTGTCCTCCCAGAACCCATGACCGCCCCCTCCTCCAACAGCTTTTGGAACCCGGGTTTTAATCCTTCTCGTTACAACCAGATGAGCAACTTCCTACTGGAGGAGGACATGGCCAACCTCAATAAAAATGGCCTCCCTGAACTTGAAAATGACATGTAGAGGTTGGCTTGTCAAATGGTTGTTGTTTATTGCATCTCTTCTAGGAAGGCAGAAAGCGCAACAAAACACTTAGGTGGAGACAAAATCGTCCACTTAGATTGAAAAGGCTCGATCTGAGTTGGAAGCATAAAGGAAGGAGTTACAGAAGGTTCAATCTCAAGTGGAGCAGTTAAGGAAGAAGGCTGTTGAGATCCTCCTGGTGCGTTCTTACAACAAGACCCTATCATTGAAGGTGGCCGAGCTGGAAAGACATATTATTTATTTGCAGGATCAGTTGGAAAGTGAAAAGCAATTTAAGGAGCAGCAGGTTAAAGAATTTAAAAATAAAGAAAAGTTGCTACTGGCTCAAGTTAAGAAGCTTCAAAAGCACGAAGAGCATGTCGAAGCCTTGAAGGAGAAGAACTCTCTTATGTATGAGTGAAGATTTAGTCGAGCTTTGGCTTAACTTCATGTTTCTCATCCTGACCTCGATGTATTAGCTTTAGATCCCTTCAAAATAGTTGATGGTGGGGTTATGGTAGATTAGAATCTTTAAGTTTGTAAGACAATTTATTTTTATAAAATATCTAATGATACTATGGTATTTTGTACTTATTTGAATATCTATCTCTTTTAAAATCTACTTTAGATTTTTATATTCGAAGTATCATGAAATCATAGAACATTAATCTACTGGTATGATGTGGGATGAAGTCGTAAAGTATTAAGAATATAACTTTCAGTAATAGAGATGTATCTTAAAGTATTGTGGTTACATACCCATACCCGTTTGTAGATATACTTTCTCTCGCATTTCTGAGTTACTTGATTTTCGCATCCTTGGGTTGTTTCGTTTCATATCTTTGAGCTTTTCGGCTTTTGAGCCTTTGGACTTTTAAGCCTTTTGACTTTTTTCTGTATTGTCATTTGGCTATTGGGCCTTTCGGCCATAGAACCTATTATGTTTTTCCGTATCGTCATTCGGCCAATGGGCTTTCCACTAGTGTAAGTTATGATGTTTTTTTGTATCGTCATTCGGCCATTGGACCTTTTGGTCGAGAACCACAGACTTTTTTTTCCGTATATTAGACCATGGAACCATTTTTTCCATATATTCGGCCATTGGGCCTCTCGGCCGTGGAACCAAACTTTTTTTCATATATTCAGCCATTGGGCCTTTCAGCCGTGAAACTGAAGACTTTTTTTCGTATTGTCATTCGGTCATTGAGTTTTTGGGTTGTGGAACCGAAGACCTTTTTTCATATTGCAATTCAGCCACTAGGCTTTTTGGCCGTGGAACCAAAGAATTTTCTCCATGTATTCGGTCATTCGACCTTTCGGTCGTGGAACCGAAGAATTTTTTCGGTATTTCCTTTCGGCCATAAAACAATATTAAAGAAAACACATGTATTCATAAATTGGTGCCACCTCATTAAAAGCCATTGAGAAAATTTTTTAAAAACTAAAGAGAAATAGTGTTGTCCTGTGTAAAAAATGTTTACAAAGTAATATAAATTATAAAATTGACAGTTTTTTTTAACTAAAATAAAACTTCAGACTTGACGCATTCCATGTTCGAGGTATGCTGCATCCATCCTGCGTCTCCAATTGGTAGGCTTCGTTCCTAATTACCTCTGTTATGTAATACGATCCACTCCATTTTGAAGCAAACTTGTTGTCCATTGCATTGATCTGTGATTTTCGCATGACTATGTTAGATTCTTTAAATTTCCTCGAGAGTACTTTACTTTGATGCTTCATCTCTATGCGACGCTTTACTGATTCACTTTTGATTCTAGGGTCGTCTCTCATTTCTTCATTAGATGATGACAACGAAAAATACATCACTTGTAATGTGGGTTCAGCCGTTTCCACTGGCATCAACGCATTTGTTTCATATTCAGCCTGATTGTTACTGGTTCTGAAAGAGAATCAAAGGGACTTCTAGTATGACACTGATGAGTCATTATTTTCCCTTATTTACTTGTCTTTTTGTACCTATTTTGATTAGTTATTTGTGCTTAATTGCCTATTATTTTCTCAATTTCATTGTTTGGGCTTCATGTACCAGAAATTCGTAATTTTATTTAACTCAGATTTTCTGAGCTAATTTTATTATTATTTTCAGGGCAACTTTGAAATTTTATTGGGCTTGAAAATTAATTCTGCCACATTATCAATTTTTATTTTCAGTTTTTATTTTTAATTTGTATTTTCAGTTTTTATTCGTTAGACCAGAATTTAAAAATTTTGGCCCATTAGGTTTAGTGTTGAGTACTTATTTAGGTTTAGCCACCTGTTACACACAGGAGGCGAACAAAGAAGCATACAATTATTTATTCTCTGCTTTTGGGATTTAGTTCATTTTTTCTCTACAAAAATGGTTCTGTATTTATTTTCTTTTCTCTGCAATTACGTTATATTTTTGTTTCAATTCAAATTCATTTTCTATTTTAATTCTAGTTTCGTTTTGCGCTTAATCTTCGTTTGCTTTATTCGAATTTAATGGAAGGCTAATTTATAAGGTTATCCTTTTGATTCAGATTGCAATGAAGCTTTGAGGTTGCTGGTGTGTTATTTTTGCACTCTTTGTCTTTTAACTCTTCATCGTTTTATTTTTGTGCTTAATGCTTTTACTAGTTCATGCTTAATGTTTCAGTTAATATGAATTTTGTGTCTTTGAACATGCTTAATGGAGTGAGTCACGAGTTGTTGGGATGGAATGAATGATGTATGTGAATGCTTAATTTGCATAAGAAAAACTTGTGTTAATTTTCGCTTAGTTAATTAATTTGGGTTAGAATAAGGGTTCAATAAGTTGAGCATGAATTTCTGTATCCTGTGATAAGCGGACTGCAATCTAATCAAGTGAGTAATTTATTTCGGTTTAGGAAATCTAATTCGATTGTTGGTATGCACCGCTCTCTTAAGATTGGAAACTCAGTCAATCGAAAGGATCCAAACAGATTCATTGAACTTTCAGGCAGATACGGAGTAGTGAGTTATGCTATGAAGTTTACGAGTACTTGAGCCTTTATGGGTCCCTGGGTTCATATTTTATGTCAAACTCTAAAACTTACATAACCCATTTCGTCATTCTTCCTGCTACATCAGGCTTTTGGAGGACCTGCCTGATAGGGAGATCTTTTTTATTATGATGTTGAAGCTTTGGAAGTAATGTCTTAAACTTCTAGCCGTCACTATCACCGTCAATGCTACTTTCTCAATCTTTTGGTATCTTTGTTCGGGTCCATGCAGCACCTTACTTACGAAGTATATAGGCCTTTGTGCATCTTTAATTTCTTGAACAAGTGTTTTATTGATGCCATTCTCAGTCACTGTAAGATATACGAGTAGTGGTTGTTGCGGCAACGGTCTACTGAGTATCGGTGAATTTGAGAGGTACTCTTTCAACTTCATAAATGAACTTTCACATTATTCCGTCCATTAGAAGCATTTGTTCTTTCGTAGACATTGGAAATAGGGGAACCCTTTGTCACCTCCCTTTGAAAAAATCTAGATAAAGCCGTCAACCTCCCAATAAGGTATTGCACCTCCTTCACATTGGTAGGCCTTTTCATGTTGATAATAGTCGCGCTTGTCCAGGTTTGCTTCGATTCCTCTTTCAATTAATAGGAACTAGAGAAATTTCCCTCCTTTCACACCAAAAACACACTTTTCAAGGTTAAGTTTTAGATGGTACTTACCGATCATCATGAAGAGTTGTTCCAGATCCAAATGATGTCTTTCAGACTCGCGCGAGATTACTACCATGTCATCTTCATATACTTGTACTATCCTTCCAGCAAGTGGCTGCAAAATTTTATCCATGAGCCTTTTATGTGGCTCCAACATTTTATAGTCCGAATAACATTACTTTGTAGCAGTAATTAATCGTTTCAGTCTTGAATGTGGTATTCTCGTCCATGGGATGCATTCGGATCATATTGTATCCTAAAAATGCATCCAAAGAGTTTAACATGGCGAATCCTAAAGCATTATCCACCAACGCATCAATGCTTGGCAAAGGGTATGAATCCTTTGAACAAGCATTGTTCAAATCTATGAAGTCAACACACATTCTCCACTTGCCACTAGCCTTTTTTACCATTTTCACGTTGGCCAACCATTTTGGATATTGTATCTCCCGAATGTGGTTGGCCTTCACCTGTTTTTGGGTCTCCTCCCGTATTGTCTCCCATTTCTCTTCGTTTACCTTTCTCTTTCTCTACTTCACTGATTTTTAATTCGGATCCAGGGCTAAACGATGACACAGAAAATTTGGATCTATTCGAAGCATGTCAGATAATGTCCATGCAAAATCATCAAGATACTTTTGTAGGACCAAAAGTGTGTTTTCTCGCTCCCTTCCACTAAATTCAGCTCCTATCTTCAATACTTTACCTTCAGATAGTTACACCTCTTTAATTCCTCCCACAGGTTTTGGACCATACACCTTATATGAGGGTTTCGCTTCAGTTTCCAGACTGTTAGCTTCTCTAGTGGATGGGAAAGCATATGACCCTCTCCGATTGCGTAAGTTGTTTTCGTAGCACTTTCGAGCCACCTTCTGATCTACTCTCATGTGACCACCTTTTCATCAGTAGTTGGGAATTTCATCTTCAAATGGGATGTAGACAATACCACTCCCAATTAGTTCAAACTTGGACGTCCCACAAGCAGATTGTAAGAGGAAGACGTATTTACCAACACGTATTTCACCATGATGGTTCGGGCGAGAGTCCCATCAAAGAATGTTGTTCTCAATTCCACGTATCCCCTAACTTCAACATGTTCACCTGAGAATCCTACTAGAACTCCATTGTACCCATGTAACCGTTCTTTTGGTATCTGCAATCCTGCGAAGGTGTCCCTAAACACATCGGTAGAGCTACCTTGATCAATCAAGACTCTGTGGACGTTTCGCCTTACCAATACTACCGACAGGACAATCAAGTCATCTTCATACGGTGCTACATCTGATACTGAGAAAGTTATATCTGTCATTTCGATTTGCAGAGCTTTTTCCACGGTGAGCATGTCACGGAAGTACCTTTTTCTGGCTGAATTCGTTGTTCCTTCTCCAGCGAAACCTCAAACTATAGTATTAAGATATACCATGATTGGTCTTTCGTGTTGCTCATCAATCACATCTCCTAGTCCCACATTTTGTCATTTTTTCTGGTGTTGTAAATATTTGTTCATAACTCTTTCTCGGGCTAGTTTTTCCAATTGCACGGTCAAAGTGAGACAGTCATTGGTGTCATGTCCCTTTGTTTTGTGGAACTCACACCACATTGTTACGTCACGACCAAGCATCCTATTGGTAGGCACTGGGAATCTCAGTTTGGCAGCTAGCTGCAAATCTTTCAAGATTTCTTTCTTTGGTGTACTGAAGTTGAGACGAAAAGTCTTTGCCCTTTCCACAAATTATGTCTTTTTCTGACCAAATCCTGACGCCGCATATGGTACATAACGATGTTCATCCTTTTGAAATCTTGGGTGGATCGTATCTCCTCTCGGTATACCTGGACAAGATTTTGTAGGCGAGTGCCTCTCTTCAGTCATTTTTTGCTTCATGGTTTCTTTTGCATCTATATGTGTAATGACCTTTCTGCGTACTTCCGCCATTGTTTCAAGTCTATCCCAGGGCAAGGATTCACTTAAAGGATTAGCTCGTAGCCTTTTCATGAAAGCTTATAGGAACATTTCCTCATTTGAAGGATCTACTTTTACTGTTGTTTCACAGAATCGGTTGAGGAAGGCACAAAGTGACTCTCCTTCCTTCTGTTGCATGTCAAATAGGTTCCTCTGTTTTGGGGGCTTGACCTAGTTTGCTGCGAATTGCTGAAGAAACATCCGGAAAAGGTTTAGAATGATTTTATCATGTCGTCTGAAATTCTACTAAACCATTGCAATGCGGTTCCAGTGAGAGTGCCCACAAACATCTTGCAGCGGATGGCGTCGAAGCCTCTCGAGATCAACATCTGGGCTTCAAAAGCCTTGAGATGTGTTTCGAGATCAACTGATCCCAAATATGGGGTCATTTTCAAGACCATGAAGTGTGGCAGAACTTGTTCCTCCATAATTTTCTTTGTGAATGGTTGGGGATCAATATTCACTCTCAGCATATGATTGGCTCCTGAATCATGTACGACAGGCCACCCTCTTAACATTTGTTTCAATTTCTCATTAGCTTTCTGCAACTCTTCATAAGTTTTCAAAGCTTCTTCCATCTAGTGTCGTGATTCATCTGCTTTCTCCCTTAGGCGTTCTTGCTCAATATGGGCTTCCTCCCTCCAACGTTCTTGTTCGATGTGAGCTTCCTCTCTATTTTTTTCTTGGTCTTCAGATTGTTTTCTAAATTCTTCATTGCTCCGCTACAACTCTGCCATAGTTTCCAGAATTTGCTGAAGAGTGGGCGAGTCGTTGCTTCCTTCAATGGGTGTTGGTTGCCTATTTTTTCTCATTTTTGGAAATTTCTTAAGAAGTGTCTCGCTCGAAGTGGGGGTAAGAATACTTACCCCACGATGGGCGCCAATATATTCTAATTGCTGAGTTTTTTGATCGCTCCTAGCTAGCCCAAATAAAAGATGTTTTTTTTTTCATGCCCCAGTTTCTCATATTTATACCTTCATGAAGTATTCTAATGTTGAATTTAAATGTAACTTGGCTATTATTAACGACCTAGTACTAAATCTTAACAAATTAATAAAAATGTTCGTACTCCAATATAGTTACAGAGAATAACAGTTTATGTTGATTGTATCTTAATAATTTAATTGGACCATTTAATTGGGCATTTTCTAACGAGCACACATTTATTCAAATTCTTTTATTATAAATGGATTTTTTTTCACACTCCTATTATTTTATTTACACATAAAATATACTCTCAATCCAGGCAGTACATGAAGTAATAAGAAGAAACATGATTTCAAGTTGTATTATAGTTTTATTATAATATTAATAATTATTATAGAAATAATAATGATAGTACATATTATTTACATTTATAATTATTTCTAATATTATTAATATTATAATTATTTTTACAATAAAATTGAAATCCTCTCAGAAAATATAACTTAAATAGTATTTTTATATTTGACTTAGTTTATGATAATGTTAATAATAAGTAATTAAAATTTTATTTATAACTATTTTTAATTTAAAAAAATCAAATTATGTTTAATTTTTAGAAGTATATATATATATATATATATATATATATATATATATATATATATATATATATATATATATATATATTATCGTAATACTGCTTATAGGTTAAAGTTTACTTCTTTGATTTTACCTGAACCAATGATAAATTGGTAATATGAGGATGGTTAGTACTACTTCAATATTTATAGATAGTTTCGACTTTAATAGATTTTTTTATTTTGATTATGTGTTAAACATTAAGTTTAATAGATTTTTTTATTTTGATTATGTGTTAAAACACTTAAATGTAAAACATAATGTTATGTGTATTAGATTATGATAGAGGTAAAAAAATCAATCTAACTTAATAAATGCAAGTTTGTATGGCCGGAAAAATACAAGTATTATTCAGAATATGTTTCGTCTAACATATACAAAGTGTTATACATATTATTTTTTGATACATTTTTGCTTGAAGAAATATAAGCAAGTATATCTAATCAAATAAGTTTTTATTTGAACAAATAATAAGTATAGTTAGTTTAATACAGGCAAACCTTTAAACACATCTTTAATATACATCCAATTTAATAAAAATTTAGTTTATTCTTGTAGATATTATAAGTTGCTTCTTCTTTTAAAAATATTTTGTAACGTTTTGTCAACATTAAGATTTTATAAAAAAACGTGTTAAAAGCTGCTTCTTACAAATAACTTATTTGAAAAAAAATATATAAAGATAGGCAACTATATCATGTCCTACACTTTATTTAAAAGAAAGAGAAAGGAAAGAAGACAAGAATTTTAAGTGTGTCTAATTTTCACTTAACATCACGAAACATTATTTATTTTAATGTTAAATCTACATAAGAAAACTTAAAATCCAATAAATACTAAAAAATTCTCTATAAGATTGAAATAAGTAGTTATATGTTAAATAATATGATATAATAAAGAAGAAAATCAATAAATTATAAATTACATGTTAGCTAAAGTAAAGTAATTTGTAGCTTACATAAGTTAAAAATTCATAAAATAAGTTCCTTTTTATATAAATCAAATTACTTTTATATACTTTCAGAACTCTTTTCTTTTTCTTTAAACTAACTTACAAGTAGTCAAATAAGCTAATAGGTAAGTTATTTATCTTCCTAATTTGATAAAGGTAGTTTATAGCTGAAAAGCTAATTGGTAACTGATAATTTATAAGTTTCAAGTTAATAAACTAATTTAATGAATGTGTTGATACACTAATTGGTAGATGTTAAATAACATAAAAATGTATAAATACACAAGTTTATTATATGCATAAAATTTACGTTTTCAAACAAAAATATATTATTATATAATAATTTTATATTTTTTCAAATAATTAAATTATTATTAAATTTTTTAGTACTTTTATTTATATATATTTAAAAGTTATATATGTTCTTTATTTGACTAAGTCATTTTATTTAATGAGTTGAATGAATATTAAATCAAATTTATTTTATTTTTTTAAAATTTAAATTCTTTTTATTTCTTAATTTAAACTATTGAATTTATTTTTATAATTTTTATTATATATAATTTTCATATAATATCGTATAATCAAATATTCGTTACTTTAATTTGTAATATTAGTTTTTTTTAAGTTCGAATTTTATAAAAAAATTAAAAATTAATCCAAAAAATAATTAAAATAGATAAATAATTAATTATATCTATAAAACTAAAACTTAAAAAATATATTAAAATATAAAAGATAGTAATGAAAAAAATTAAATAATTTATAAGTTAGAAAGTAGGTGAAATAGCTTAACTTATAGATGCTATAAATTACTTTAAAGTACTTAAAAAAACACTTTTATGATTAATGAAACTAATTTAGTCAAATAAATTAGTACCTAACGTATTATGGTTTATATAAGTTATTTTTTCTTTTTCATCTTAATAAAAGAAATAGATAATTTTGTAAGACAAATAAAAATAATTAATTTTTTTATTTTTAATTAATAATAACATAAACTATAATTTATTTCTGCAATTATCCTTACATTATTATATTATAATTATATCTGATCAAATTATGCTTAATTTAAGTAACAGTATTCTAACTCTCTACCATCTATTTGATAATATACACTAAGAGAATAATTTTTATTTAAAAAATAAATTGAGTTATAATATCATTCTAATATCTCCTAAAGACAATGCTTAATAATTTTATATATGTATTAATTAAAATAATTGTATATGAGAACAAAGGAAAAAATATAAAAATTTGAGTTATTTATAAGATACTATTATATCACCGATGTAAATTGTGTTATTCTAGTAGAAATGGTTGTTTATATCACATATGTTTTAAGTGTAAACATATCTTGTTTTTTTTAATAGTTGTAGTTTTTCTCCAAAAATATTTAATTTCCTATAATACAATTTTAAATTAGTTATCTATTATATTATTTTCAATTTTCTTTTTAATGTACATTTATGTGTCATGTGTAATTTTATCTATATTATTATAGTTAATTTTTTATATTAATTAAATTAAAAGATATAAATGAAAAAATATTATTAAAAAAATTAAAAATGGACAAATGAAAGTGAACAATTTTGTTAAAATACTGACAATTAAAAATAAATAAAAGAAATTAAATTAAAAGTTGAAAAAAATATAGTGTAAAATTAATAAAAAAAAAAAAAGGAATGTGGTGTAACATTTATTTATATGCATGATTTTCAGTGATTTCCGTTTTGGAGGGATATTTTCCCCATGTATGAGGTGATTTAAAGGAACGGTGAGCATGAATGGTAGATGAGATGGACGGTGATGATGGAAAGTGAGGAATTGGTGTATGCACTATCTGTAAATTGATAGAATGGAGACCTACGTTAAACTTGTTAAACTTGCAAAATTCAGTATCCGAAAAGAATAATTTCATATTTATTATTAATTTAATTTTGAAACTCTTTTACCGGTATTTGAATTTGAATTACTATTATATATATATATATATATATTTTAAATAATAATAATTTAGAATAACTTATACGAATTTATATACCTTCCGTGACATCGGTTCCAACTTTTAGACTTTAAAGAAAAATGTAAGATTTAATGGTTTTAAAAATTTATAATTAATATAAGAAAATATTATAACAAATTTTTAAAATTTTCTGATAACTATAAATATATGAAATAAGTGTTAAAAATCTAAAAAATACAATTAAATAAATAATAATAAATAGTTAAATTTTAAAAAGTGAAAAACTCTAAATTTGGTTTGGGGTTGGTCATCCTATTTTTATCTTATTTTGAGTAACTTTTATTTTAGTATGTCTTAATCCTAATTTTATATTAAAAGTTATGACTATCAAGTAAAAATAAGTCACTTACTTTATTAGATTGACTAGAATAATAGTTCATGGAATAAGTGATGTACCTAATTGTTTTTTTTGAAAAAAAAGTAAGATATTTTTTTTTGGCTATTTTCTACCTCAGTTGTTTATAACAACCTATGTCAATAAGTTTGCTGCAAACTCATTCTGCACTTAGATGAGATAAAGGACCAAGTTACAGAACTATCAAAGTGATTTTGCATCTCCCTTTAGTCTTCCTCATCTCATATTTTTGAAATTAAAGAAGATGAAAGGCCTTAACAAAGACGTTACTGAAAGTATCTATTTCAGTCTGTTGAATGGGATGATGAGAAGTAATAAGCTTTTCTGTGACCTCAAACTAGAGGTTAGATTGAGGACTGGTTTAATCAGAATTACACCAACAAAATTTTATTTTGAAAAGATTGTTCGATGCTAAATAAATCCTTAAGAAAAGCATACACTATAAGTTACATATGAAATATTACATATAGATATAAATCTATATACAAAATAAACATGTAGTTTCGTATATAAAATAGACATTATATATAGAAAATATTACATATCAATATCAATCTATATATAAAATATATCTTAAATACGAATTTTTATATACAAAATATTACATACGGATTAGATTTTTTTTCACTTTTACATATTTCATCCACTCTTTCTACGTGTTCTAAATCAGAAACACATACATGCAGATAGAGAGATCACTGCCTTACCGACTGCCACCGTCACCGTCTCACATTCTCATCGTCGCAACCACAATCAAGGTTGTCTCCGCAAGCATTCCGACCAAACCTTGGTCTCAGCCATCACTTCCTCAGCCCAAACCACTGTCAACTTCACCGCCAAACCTAACCTCACCGCTGTGCCTCCGTCCATCGCCGCCACACTCTCACATGATCTCCAGTGCGTGAGTGAAAGGGGGCACCAAGTGATTACGGATTTGGGTAAAACGATTCTTCGTTTCACTTTGTTTTCATGGAATTATTATTAAATGTTTTTAGGGTTTAAGTCAAAAAATAATAGAGCCATTAACTTCACAGATTGTTGGAGGCAAAAACTTACGGTGTGAAAAAGGTGTAGAAGGAGCCATCGTTAAGGTGTGTAATCGTTTCTGTGCTCGATTGTGAATGTGAATCAGTAGGATTTTTGAAAGCCAAAGATTAAATTAACTGCATAAGATTAACTATTAGAAACTGTTAGATAGTAAAAATGTAATTTGCTCTTTATTTTTTTTAATGAACGGCTTTGAGCATTGTCTTGAATTGAGTTTTGATTGGTGGGACATGTTTGTGAGAGATTTTATATTGTTAAAGACTTATTATTCAATACACCCTTTGCACCATCCTTATGCGTCCAAGTTGGTAGTTTGAAGTTAAGTGTAGACAAAGCACCAGTTTTCTGCATAAGTAGACATGTTTTAGAAGAGTAAGACAGGTATTTTACACCTGGTAGCTTGTTGGTTTCTTGTGAACAAGGTTCACACATGTGAAAATGTGACATGTATTACTTTCTCCTTAATAGTTTATATATCATCTGTAGATCCATAACAAGGTAGCTTAACTTTTTTAAACTGAAGGCACTTGCAGAGAAGGGGTTAGGACAAAATAGACAAAATAAAGCCAAATTAACTATTATTGTGTTTACTCTAATGTATCTAAGATGAATGTTTAGCTAAATGAATGCAGAACAAATGTAACAAGCACCTTAGCGGGAGAAAATGTAAATGACCCTCCTAGGAAAGGATCCTACGAGGGATCCTATGAAAACAATTCGTACGTATGTAAAACGATATTGTGTAGTTTGATGTGAGGTAGTTAAAATCGAAATTTTGAATACGATCGTAAAGAGTTTATAAAATCGAAAATTATGAAATCATAATACGAATAGTAGATTTTTGTTTTAATATATAAATAAATATATATATATATATATATATAATATTTTTTGTAAAAAGATAAATAAATAAGAGAAATTAAAAAAAATATTTGAGAGATGATTCAACCTTGATACAAAACTATTTAAGTTTATATAGTCATATTTTTTTTATTTTACTTAATAAAAAATAATTAAGTAATTAAAAAGATTAATTTATGTGTTGGATATATTATGAAAGAGTAATAACAATGTAAAATTTATGTAACAACATCTAGTGCCCAAATGAGATATAAGTTAAAGTCAGGAACCCTATAAATACAAATCAAATATATACAGAATTCATTTGTTTGTACTTCATCAAACTTAAGTCTACAAAATCAAAATCAATTACTTTGACAATACTTAATAAAACTTAAATTCATATAATATAAACCACTCACATTAAAATGAAAATTAAAGAAATATTCATTAGTTTTATCTCCTTCATGAAGAACATCGATAAGAACATTCTCCTCCTCTAAAATTGAGATGGCAAAAACATCATCATCTTCCACACCACCTTGGACTTGACCTTCAACTAAGTGTTCATCATCTCTATTTAAATTAAGAGTATCATTTAAATCTATATTGCAAGTGTGAGTTGTGGAATGTGATTTTTTTGTAGCTAATAAGGAGAAGTCCAAGAAAATCTTGTTAGTGTATGTACTTTGGATGTCTGAGTGTGACTGAGATTAAATTTTAGAATTAAAAGATGGTTAAAATGCCTTAATTAAATTAATTTAGTTTTATTTTAATTGAAATTGAAATAGAACTCAATCAAAAAGAAAGAGTGAACACAGATTCTTGATTAGAATGTGCAAAACAAAAACAGTGCAAAACAACATAAGAGACTCTTTATTTGAAATAAGTTGAGACTCTTCATTTGAAACAAGTGAGGTACAAATAAGCTAAAACAACTTTTCATTTCAAATAAATGGGATTGAAATGAGGATGAAATGTGAAGAGAGTACAAATAATCTAAAACAACTTTTCATTTCAAATAAATGGAATTGGAATGAGAATGAAATGTGAAGAGACTCTTTATTTTTATTAAATTTTAATTGTATTAATAAATTAATTTAAATTGGTTAGTGTTAGGTGACAACACCTATCAAAATGTTCATAATGTTAGAATTTAGTGTCAGAATACAACTATCAAATAAACTCTCAATTTTAACTATATGATTTAATGAATTGTATATTTGTATATTTGAGTCCGAAAAGGGATTACGAGGGATGTATGCTGTTTAATGAAGATTTGGCAGGTGAAATTTCAGAAAATGTAAGATACAGATAAGGCAAAGTGAATCAGTGAATCAGCAGAAAGAAAGAATCTACTAGAAGATGCAGATGAAAATATGTACAGCGTGCTTGTTATTCTTAAAAATGGTGGAAAAGGTGAGTAATAACTAACAATGATAATAATAATAGTAATAATAATTAGTTATTAATATTAATAATTATAATAATAAGCTATGTTAGATATTAATTTAATATGTCAGCCTAAAAAAATAAATAATATTTTTTTAGTTTTAACATGTTTTTTTCTTCACAAAAATATTATATCTCAATTTTCTTGATTGTCTATAATTGACATTGTTTTGCCTAATAATTATCCACAATTCTTGGTATCCAATTTATCTAGGTAATTCACTATTAATATATCTATTTCACAGTTATTCCAAGAATGACACATGTTGCCATGTGACTGTGACGTGCATGGTTGTTAGTATGGTATATTTTTCTGATGTGACATGTTGAATAAGTTGCAAATAGTGTTTCATCCTTTAACAAACAAACTGACATCGCTTAAAAAATAAAAATTATATACAAATATCAAGCTATCTTCCATCTGCGTTGCCTTTCTATGTTAGATGAAGATTCTAGAGGCAAAGAGATTTATAAATAAACACAAGTGACATTACTCATTTGGTTGTTATAAAACAAAACCAAAACTAATACCAAGATCATGATCAAGATTATCATTAAATTATTTTTTGTTAGAATTGTATTTTCATTATATATTTTTAGACGGTTATAATAATGTGTGTTGTATCTTTTGTATTATATGTGTAACTTGTGATTTGGATGATAAGTGTTTGAAACTTACTTATTATATTTTAACACTTTATTCAGCTTTTGATTTGGAATGTTAGCACTTTATTAATATGTTGTTAGAACTTTATTTTAGACCATTTTAAATTATGTTATAGGTACATACATATTTATATCATTAGCTAAATATTTTTTTAATAACATAATTAATTATATATGGAATAGAATTACATATAGAAATATCTGTATATAATTTACATACAAAAATATCCACAGATTAATTACATACGAAATATTTGTAGGTGACTTACATATGAAAATATCTGTAGGTAGGTTACATACGGAAATATTTGCATGTAAGTTACATATGGATTTTTTCATATGTAATTTATATATGAATATTTTCATATGTAACTTCTTATGGATATTTGCCTACGTAAGTTATATACGGATATTTTCATATGTAATTTACAAACGAAAAAAATTTATATGTAATTTACATACACTACATTTACATACGAATTTTTTTTCATATATAATCTGTCAAAAATGCAAATTTACATACGAATTTTGGGTTTACATATGGATTTCTTCTATACGAATTTTGTAGTGATACTCAAGACTGTATTCAAACTTTAACAAAAATATGTTTAAGCTGGGCCAGTTAAGGGAATGGAAGGACCATGGGTGGGAGTGGAAATTTAGTTAGAGAAGGAAATGGTTTGAGTGAAAAGAAACCATTGGTAGAGGAGCTATTGAATATTTTATGCCGGTGGAATAAAGAATTAGATGATGAGTAGGTGTGGAAATGGAGGTATAATTGCCATTATACAGTGAAAGATGCTTATAGTAAGCTCATCAGTAAGGATCACAGGGTAAGGAGTGAGGCGTTCCATAAGCTGTGGAAAATTAAGAGCACTTCCACCTCTGTGTTATGCAGGTGGAGGGTTCTCCGTGACAAGTTGCCTACTAGGGATAGGCTAGTTAGGTTTGTTGTACATATTGAAAATCCATGATGCGTGATATGCAATAATTCTACAGAAAGTGTGTGCCATCTATTCTTTACTTGTAAAATAGCTGACCAATTATGGGTAATGTGTGCTAATCGGTTCGTGGTACATTTTGTGCATCATTGTAGGGTTATAGATCACTTCATGGGATTTTTAACAGCAGGGGCTTATGGGGAAGGATAATGTATGAGAGGCATAGTGTGGGTTATCATGATTTGGTCTATTTGGAAACATAGGAATGATATTATTTTCAAAGATAAGAGTTGTGATGTTTTAGAGATCTTTGCTTTAGCACAAGTCAAATCTTGGGTTGTTATCAAAGCTAAATATAGAGAGGTCTTATTTAGTTATTCTGATTGGTGTATTGATCCTATACAATGTATCAGAATGTCTTTTTCTACACATTAACGATGGCAAGGGATGAGTGCAGGGGAGTATAGCTAAGTCATGCCAACTAAGTTATCTTGAGGAGAAGCAAAAATTGAGTTATATTGTTAGATACAAATTGTAAGACTATTTGCTCTTTATGCAGGGACTTGTGAAGGCGAGAACTAGATTTGGTACAAGTTTTATATTGGAGGACTAGCAACAAGCATCCTCATAGGATGATGGGTTATGGTGGCCTCAATGTAGATATTTCTTTTCTATTGTACATCTTTTTGGTGTTCATATTTTGTGTATGTATTGTAAATTGTTGTTAGCAATGAGTTAGCTGGTGATCGAGTTGCTAGGGTTACATGGATGTATGGGGTTCTATGGTATTTGTTTTGTGTTTGGCGCAACTAGGCTTGTTTGCTTTAGTTTCACCTTACTGCACCGACACTATAATGTTTTTTATTTGTGTGTGAACTGTAACTTTTTTTTCTTTTGTGTAAATAGGTTAAGGTAACCTCTTTTACCCCATTTATATAAATTCTTTGTTGTTGAGTTAAAAAAAATGCAACACTTTTTCACTGATGTTAAAATTGCCACGATGCATTTTGGCATTAATCTGAAGCCCTAGGTTTTAAAGTAAATGATGGTATGGTTATCTAATCTAATAACTTTGTTGGAAATCTTGAGTAGCTATGTGAAGTTACTAGGTGATCTAGAACTAACTAGATGTATAATACCTCCTAAATGAATGAAGATTATGAATTTTGATGACAACAAACACTCCAAGACTAGTTAAATAATATAACGAAGTTCAATTGTGTGAAGAAATCAAAGGTTAAATGATAAGCATCTCGAGTCATAATATATTGGATGATCATGCAAGAACCAACGCAATAGGCAATTCCTTGGTGATCAAGGTACTAGACGATATCGTTAAGATATGGTTGACAGACAATCCAATAGTGCAGACCACACCAGATGATATCATCAGGTGACCATGAGGCATATAGACTATGGACGATCATAAAAGATTAAACAATACAGAACAATGATCATCTTGAACATAACAAGCGAATAAATCTTCATGAACATGCTAGACAAACTCTTTGTTTTCTACACGTTAGATGATTTAACATATCAAGAAGTGTCTAAACTCAATTTCAATGATTTAAAAATGTTTTCCAACATTGCTTGAATATTTTCTAACCTCATATGATAATATTAAACGAAGTTTATTAGAATGTATTGATTAAAATTTTCTTAAAAGTTTTCAAGACAAAGCATGCCTTGATTCAAATATTTAATACATTTTGAAAATATGCTTTGGATCATATGATTTCCTTCAAATGAAATAAATATTGATCAATTAGTTTCAACAATTTAAAAATTATACCGACTTAGAAAGTTTTAGAAAAATACTTTAATAGTGGAGTTTCTAGATTAGAAACTTTTTATAATTATGAAATTTAAAAATAATAGTTCAGAGATACCTAAGTGTTTAAATGATGATCGATTTTGATTGACCCAAGAAGTTTAATGTAGGTTATTGTCAATCATATTCAAATTGTTTCCAAAAAAGTTTACAACTGTTGGAACACGCAGAAAGATGTTAAAGCTAATGTTTCCTATTAGAGTGTCTAATGGGAAAACTATGAAGGACAATACAAGATTTGCCCAATCGGTAGGGAAAGAAGATTCAAGCTTCAATGTTCAAATATTCTACATATAAAGAAATATTTCAAATGATCAATTATGCAATAAAGAAGCATATAATACATTAAAAATGAAGTTGCCTAATATAACGTCTGATAGCAATAAAGATGGAAAGCATAATGAGACTTATGCATATCATAATCAATGTATCACATCTCAACTTTCAAGTTTATTGTATATATGGAAAGTTTCAAATGGATTAATGATTTAGAATACACATTGAAGACGCAGACAGTCACCGTTTCCATTCCAAGCAATGAACGGATACAACTTCAATGATCATTACTCTAAAAGCTATATAAAGACCTTGAAGATGATTAATAAGACACGAATACATACAATGACAAAGAGATATACAAGAAAAATACCTCGACATTCATTGCTCATATTTGTTAGTTGAGAGCGATTCGGAAAAAGGTTGTGTGCAAACCATTGTAAATCCTTCACTTTGTGATGTATACCTAATGAGCTTATATTGTTCTCTCTTTTGAGAGTATTTTTTCTCATTGTTGAGAGGTCTTAATCTTAAGGAAAGATTGAGATTGGTTTACCAGGAAACATGTAAACTATTTGGTCTTAGAGAGGTGTTAAACCTCGTGCCTGAATAGGTGTAAAATACTTATCCTAAAAAGGAATTAAAACTCATGTTTAGTGAAAGTTCTTAAGTGGTTTGTTTAAGGGGATTAGACATAGCCCTGATTATAGGGTCAACTAGCATAAATCTGTGTTTACTTCTCTCTATTCTATAGCTTGTTATATTTTTTCCCTTTTTCTTTATATATAATTCACAATTTGAGTTCAGACTCCATTCAATCCCCTTTCTGAAGCCAAATGCACCTTCAAGCCGAACATAAATCCTAAAAATGTTTGGGACTTTTGATGTTGGTGGCATCAAGAAGAAGATGAAAATAATGGTAGGAACAAAAAAAAGAGGACATGTGCTAGAAAGGCTAGAAAGATTTCCATGGCAGATCTTCCTGGTGACTTAAACTTAGTCATCTTCTTTAAAATGTTGTTGTTGTGAAATAACGCTTTTCATATCACCTTAGAGTGTTTGGTGTTACCCTTGTACCCCTTCCAGGTTTTGAGAGGCGAACTTTCAAACATCCAAGTGTCATGAGGACACTCAAGAGTTATCCTCCAAGAAAAAAAAAAGCAAGTCAAGGTTGATAAGCCATCTAGAAGAGAAAACGTTCAACCACACTTTGTCAACTCTGACTCCTCAGTGAATGCAAGTAGAAGACGAAAAAGAGGTGACTTTGTTGTCTTCTTCTTTGTTTGATGAGCTTTAAATGTTGATAAGTATTTGATGTATTACACACATTATTACTTTCTCTTCTCTTCTTCATGCAACTTCTTTGATAGCTGGCAATACTTATCTTTCCCAATTGTAAAACTTTTTACACTGAACAATGGTTAAAAGTGCATACCGTATAGGAAAAGTAGTTGAACTAGAGTTGAAAATAGCTCATGCTAGGAGATTTGGTGGATATTATAGCTTTTGCTTGAAACCCAAGAGATATTTGAAAGATGATTTTCTTTAGCATGATCCATCTTGGTGACAGATATTCTCTAATTAACATACCTTAAGCTTTATGAATATTCAAAGTTTACGTAAACTAGTAGTCTTAATGTTTACTTATCGTATGATCTTTATCGATCTTTAATCAGAAGCAATTTGGCAATCTACTCAGTTCTCTTATCGTCTATTAGATGATACATTTGTATGATCTGATATTTGTCTTATCAAATGCAACTACATGCCTTGTTGGTTTAAACACCAAATCAAAATTGAAAGGTGTTGGACTTTTACTCTAACAGTTTGCATCCTTACAACATCAATCCAAAAACCATGTGTGTGGTGCGTCTAAGAGATCTCTCCTACTAGTCTTGAAGAAGTTGCAGAAAAGCTAACGGCTAACAGCTTTGAAACTACACCTTTTACATTCACTTAAAAAAAGTAGAAAGGGAAAGAAAAAAGAACAAGAAAAGAAAGTTGTTTCTATGACTAAAAAAATGTTATGTTGCTACCAACATGTTAGGTAATATTATACACTAGTCTCTGATGCTTAAGTAGGCATAGATAGGATGACTTTAAAAGGATTTATAGAAACAAAAACTCATATTTATCAAGAAAATGTATATCTGTATTATGCACTAACCTTCTAGGCTTTATTCGGTGTAGACACTGAGTCTAAAAGGATTAACAGAAAGAAAAATTCATTTTCTTGAGCAGCAACATGCCAGACTATACCATTCACTAACATCTGAACATCAAATAGGCATAGGTGATTATAAGTCTAAAACAAATAATAACGGAATTTGTGGACATTTAATGAAGTTTGGTAATTTTTCAGAAGAAAGGGCACATGCTTACAACCATTCGATGAAAACAATATAAGGGTTAGTAAGAATTATGTTGATGTGTACTCATTTCATTTAAAAAAAATAGCAAGGAAGAATGGTGAAGGGATCACCACTTATAAACTTATGTTTCAGTAACATTTCCATTGCATGTAGTTTTTAACTATTTTATACAATAATGTTAATTACTATTACTATTAATATTATTATCATTAGTGTTATTATTGATGTTAGTTAATAAATCTATTAAAGATAAACACATAACCTACTACTACTATATTAGAAAATCTCTGTGATTATATTATGATTATCATTATAATAATAATATTATTATTATCATTATTATAATTATAATTATTAATATTATTATTATTTATTATTAATGTTATTATTATCAATATTATTATTATTATTAATGATATTTTTATTATAATTAATACTCTATTTTGATTGTTATTAGCAATTAAGATAATTTAGTCGGTTCATTTAATAACTAATATTTTTAGTGATGAGTGATAAAATTCAATCCATCACTAAATCAAATATATATTTGATTATTGTTTCAGTTGTTATTTAACTATCATTATTTTTTGTCGCTAAATTTAATGGTAAATTTTTTTTTTGTAATTTAATCATTAGAATTAAATTAGTGACTAAAATACATTTTAATTTTTTGATCACTAATTAAATACCCACATATTTTGGTGGTTAAAATTTGTATGCTTATTAACAATCATAATAAATAAGGACTAATTTTTTTATTTAGTGATTGAAATAAAATTAATGGCTAAAATAAATTCATATTAGCTAACTGTTTTGATTATTATTCAACAATTAAAATATTTTAGTCACTAAATTCAGTAGATAAATTATTTTTATTTATTTAGTGATAAAATTTATTTTTGATCGTTATTTTAATAATAATTAGCAATTATTTTATTATTATTGATATCAGTCACTAATTATAATTATAATTGTAGTGTTACGATGAATAAAATTGGTAGATAGATATTTTTTTTCATATAATAGTGAAAGATCAACTAGAAATTTCATTTTCAATATTAAATATGTTTAGATTTAAACAATTTTAAATTATGTTTCATGTTTGATAATAATTTATTTGTCTATATTATTTTGAGATTTTTTATAAAATAATCTTACTATCTATAATAAAAAAATATAATAATTGATTAATAGAAATAATGAGATGTTTTGCGAAAACGTATTAGAAATGTAGAACAAGATAGTAAAACCTAATTCTTATATTAGTTCGTTATGTACAATGAACCTAAAGAACAATAAAATAAATTGTCCTAAAATCAAAACTCTAAATTACGAAACACTAATTAATGATACAGGATAAAAATATATATACAAAATAAAAATTAATAATTATAGAGTTTATTAAGCAAATAAGCATTACAACTGGATACTTCGTTATATTTACTTCGTCATATTTTTACAACAAGTATAATCTATCCTTATAAAAGGGCTACAAAATAATCATACATTAGTTAGAAATACATAACAAGAACTAACATAACAAAATAAATACAACAAATTATTAGTTCACAATCTAAGAGTTATCAGATGATCATATTATCATAAGATATCTGTAACAGTTAGATGACCCTTCTAGTAGATAATATATTACTACGTACTTGAAAAAGTTCAATATACTAAAATTTACAAGTATAGTAGTTTTAAGAATGTCTTATAAGTATTGTCTTCTGTGTTTCTTCTTATTCGTTAGATGGTGAATCAATACGTGAAAATGCCTGAGAATTACTTTTTATGCTTGCCATTACATATAGGTTGAACTATCATTTTCGTACATGCCCTCCCTACTTGGTCCATAAAAAAAATTGGTGACGCTAACCTTTTTTCTTTAGGTCTTCCATTAAAATAACAATGTAAAAAAGTTCTTTGCTGAAACATTTTATCATTTTGTCTCTTATCCATGTAAAGGGTTTTAATGCAAAGGCTATAGAAACAAACTAAATGCTAGGCCCTATTTCCTTTTATAGATCTTCTTTTATGCAAGTGTTGCTAGGGTCCTCTTCCCTTTTATAGATCTTCTTTTATGCAAGTGTTTCTTAATTTTTCCCTTACCAGCGTTTTCTTTTTTCCGTTATCTTTTAATTATTTAAATATATACATTTTTTATTTATTGCCGAATTTATTTTTGCAGTTTATACATTTAGAAGATGATGCAACCACTTACCAAAAAAATTAGAAACGAACAATTTTATCACGGTAGAAAAGAACACTACTCAACTTTTACACATCAAACCAAGAGTTTAAGTTTTTCAAATCTTAATATTTATAAATATTAGTTCCATAAATTAGTGAAAAAATATTTTAACTAAAATCTTTAAATTCTAATTAAAATTATTCATATGCAAAATATTTTAATTAAATAGAAAGCTTATACAACGTAACTGATTAATAACCAAAAATTTTGTATAAAAATCATTTAAACTTTTAAAGTAATATTCATCAAAGTTTAAACTTTTAAGATAATTCCACTTCTAATACATTTAAGTTGACATTTCAAATCAAATTATTGTATTCTTAAAATCATACTCAAAATATAAAGCTTTTAAAACTAAATTTGTTGTGATATATGCAACCCACTATCCAATCAAGATTGAGTGAAACTGTAAAGTGAAACCAATGAATGTATGAACACTACTCATGTTCAACAATCCATCTCCTTAACATGCCTGCCAGTAAGATATAGATCAAGATATTGGCAGTGTTAATAACCATATGTGACAGTACTATGTTCTCTTTTATTTTACATAGATTAAGTGCATTCATCTCCATTTTTGCTTTCATGCCAAATTCGTCTGCACATGCATTAACTAATCAAATACTAATGATTAAACTCAATTTTAAGAAAAAAAATTGTCACACAAGAACATACATCTGTCAATTTCTAAAACAAAATACAGAGAATTCTTCCAAAATTCTGCGCATAACTGCTAAACATTAGGTAACATTTAATGCATGACTGCAGAAAAATTTCCGATGCAATGACAGTCATAGGTGACAGTTAGCTTGCAGAGTCCAAATCAAACCCAAACCTTAGCCCTCCCTCTCTAGTCTCTATCAAGGATACCAAAACTTATCCTTAAGGGAAATCTATGATGTTTTCAATACTTTAAAAAAAGTACAATAGGAACAGCAAATAATCCAACCAGACAAGCTCGGCAGTTCCGTCCAGCCCCAGAGAAAAGCAAATTTTAACCAAATCAGCTTCTCTGTCTTCCTAAGAAATTTTTCCAGTTGTCTTAGGGCACTTCTCAAAAACAATTCGATATGTGCAAGACGGTGAGGCTGGGGATCACATGGGGTTGATTCACCAAAGAATGATGATAAATATAAATACTTTAGAATATTGTAGAATTAGAGTAGAGCTGGATCAATTTTTCCTGGGTTTCTGGGAAAAACTTCCGGGCAAATAGATAACATGATCGTTTTGAGCCGTTCAATACGCAAGGTGTAATCACCACTGTTCTCTGCAAGACGCATGAACGAGAAAATTAATAATAATTCATTCCTTCTAAAGAAGCAGAAGCAATGTCACACTACATGAACGAGCTCTGAACCTAAATTAGATGAATGAGATTTATACCTTCGCATCACTTGTAAAATGTGGACTTTCGTCAATGTACTGCAGTAAATAAAATCATGGTATTAAGTACAATTCAAGATATATACTGTTTTAACTAAAAAGTAACTGGAAGTACTAGGCGTGCAAATAATGAAAAGGAACTTTATTAAGATAAATGAAATTACAAGTAACAACTTAATCGCCCAATACACGACAAACCCTGCAACGAAAACTATCAGCCCCATCACCCTTCTTCCACCAGTCGCCTAGAAAATTATTTTAAGTCAATCATATAATTAAATACAACCTACTATTTAACACAAGTAAAAATTCTGGAACAATGAATTCGTAAGTAATTTTTCCATTTCATTTTCCTTCTCTATTCCTATAACTCTTCAGTTATTAGAGTTGAACTTTTTGAACAACCCTACAGTGTAAACACGCAATTGTCACTTCTCGATAGGAATGAACAAAAACAAAATCCATACCCATAAATATTTACGGCTTCAAACTGAATAGCTTAGTGGAAACCCGTTTTTATTAACTCGCTCCAACCTTAAATATGCATAATTGAAATCCTAGACAGACATACCAAAAAAACTGCACCTAAGTTTTGACCAGATCATTAACACAATGTCACTAATGGAAACTAAAAGCAAGTATAAAGAAAAAATATCTTCGAAGATTCAAATTAACATAGCAAACAAATCTGAAGGGAATGAGTAAAATTTGTCACATACTGCTATGTTTTTCATGACTTGATAAGTAACATCCCGTGCTCTGAATGACCTCGGATGCCATTTTCCTTCAGACCAATCAACATATGTTACTGACCAATTTGCGATTCCACCTGGATCAAGCATCTAAATACACAGTAAGCGAGTTAGCAGGGAGAAAAGAGAGATGCCTATCAATGCAATACAAAAGAGAACAGATTGGTGCACTGACAGTAAAGAAGGTTGGCAGGTAATGCTCATCAGCGTAGCAGTTCCGGTTCCCCTCCATATTTGGCTGAGAAGTTTAAAACATGAAGAGTATCTTGTCAGTGAAGCTACAAGTGTAATAGTGACTTTGCTCAGCATGAATACAATAAAATTAACTGTCCGATTATCAATCAATTTATCAAGAGAAGCATTAGTTTAAAAAAACCACCGATACAAGCTGCAGCAAGAATACCACTGACAACACCGGAATAAAAAATTATCACTAGCATCTTACTTTAACAAATGGCATTTCTTAATAGAGAACGAAAAACTATATTTAACTAAGAGTATAGATAAAAATAACAAAAGAAGACACAGAGCGAAGAACCAGTGTAGTTAATTGCTAGATATTAGATATTAGCAGGCTACTGATAACTATATCCAGGAAATCTTTATAATCTTCCAGCAAACTTAATGCAGCAAAATGCTAATACATCTGAAATACTGATTTCTTTCTACATAAGTTATATATATATATATATATATATGAAAAACAGTGAACAAAAAAATTGAAAATAATAGTGGGCTATTGTTCAGAAATCATAAACACATTTACCTACAGTGACATTCTTAACAAAGGTGATAGGATTATAGAAATAATACCAAATGAATCAAACAATCCATCCAGTTAGCAAACAAAGAAATACAAGAGGTTCTTAACAACATAGTACCCTGCAATGGTGCTTGAATTTTGTAAAATAGAGACTGTCTGCCATAATTATTATTGCGTGCTGCCGTTTCATTGAGAACCACTGCATGAGAAACAACAAGATCCGAATTAGCAGAAAAGTTTTAAATGGTTTCCAAGAGTTCCAAATTTGTAATATAAAACCCATTTTTCATGAAAATTTTGAATATTATGAATGGAAATGCATTTTTGAGGACGCATGAATGACAAAAGAAAGTGCACTCTGACATCAAAAACTTCTGCCAGGTATCAAGACACTGCATGCAAATTTTTTTTACTATTACGATGTCTTTCACTGCGTGTCAAAAACTTCTTCCACAAACTAAGTGTGAAGTTTGACAACTTAAAATGACTGGAACACATTTATATTGTCCAAAACAACTCCAAGGTAATATATTTTATAGAATTAATGAAATGGTGAAATAAATAAGCTATTGATTTTCTTGTGTTTCATAGTGCATATAATGAAAGATTGCCTGATAAAGGAAAGGACAGCAAAATAGGATGTACATTAATTCCTCAGTGACATCGCTCTCTCACAATAAAAAGGAAAAAAATACATAAATGAAATCAATTTTATTTCCATTGTTGCTATAATCTGTAGATATGGATAAATTAGGACGTATAATCACCAAAAAGGGGAGAAACATGTGACGAAAGTAGGCAACCAGGGTTCTTTCCTACCAGATTAGGTATGCAATGCTAAGTGAAGTTATAAGCAACCAAGCACTTACGGAACCAAACACTTAAGTACTCCACTGAGTATCACAAGCATTTTACTCAACATGGGACTTAGGCACACTATAATGCCCAAGTTCCCATTGAAACACCACCCTTGATAGTCGACACATGATAGCTCACATTACCACACTTCAATCAATTTCCTCATTACTCTTTGTGCATGTTTGACTTGGCGTTTGAAGCACATATCCACATTTTGGATGTTTAAAATGGAAACTATTCATAGTAGTTTCAACTAGGATTTGGATCATGGATCCGTGTTTGAATTGATTTAACAGGAAATCAAACATGCACTTCACCAGTCAGAAACCCCACAGATAACCCTTTCTAAGACACCAACAACCAACTCTGATACAAATTGGATAAGCATCTCACCCTAAAAAGCTAGTTGTTAAGGGAGGAGAAATAAACACTTAAATACTTTACCGAGCATCTCATAATACTCTATGTAAGAGTTGGACACCCCATAATACCGAAGTTCATGGTGACATTAATGAAACACTTCAATTGAATGGTCGCTCAATTTTTTAGTACAAGTAGATATCAACATCCATATAAATTATACCTGGGAACCCTTTCTGAAATCTTTCTTTTCCACTTCAGGCAACATATATTCTATATACCTGCCATTTCCATGAGGACCAGGATCCACATAGCTTTATCCAAAAGGTGAAGGGGAAAATAGAGACAGATTAGTCCAAATTACCGTCCAGAAATTCTTTAGTGTAGAATCTTTACTGAAAGGAAAAAGTTAGAATTTCATCAACTAATTTGTAGCAAGTCTTATATATTTTCTTACCTGTCAATAAAGCTGACATTTGTTAATAATAAGTAGTTGTACACAAAATCAAATCGACGCACAGGTATACAACTGTAGCCCAAATGAATGTGCAGTTGATTAGATTAAATCCCACAAATTATGACTTGCAGAAAAAAAAAAAAAAAATAGATAACAAAAGACCTTTCGGACAGCAAGACAAAATGTTGATTATCAGGGTCTAAAAGTGCATTTGCCAAAAGCCTCCTTTCTGCCTCAACCATAGAAATTTTTCCCCAGCCTACCTGCAAGAAAGTGAAAACAAGTTGGCATAAAGAAACAAATGGCTTGACCTTATGAAAATTGGATGCAAGTTAAGCACCAGGTAATCATAACAATGGAATAAAGTTTTTCTGATTACTTTTTCTAGTGTTCACAGTGTTCCTATAGTTCTGCCTCCAATTAGCAATTCTACCATACTATCATCGGAAGAGTCGGATCCATGTACTGTTTCCAGGAGAATAAATATATTCTTTCATGTATACATAGAAAATAAAAGTGCTCATATGAACGCTAGTTCTCACTGCTTAGTTGAGAGAGAAAAAAGGGCAGCTTTGTTGCAGCTAAAAGTAAAACAGAGAGTAACAAAATAAAGAGACTGAAAGATTTGTGTGACAATATTCTCAATTCCGATCAATTGTTAACTTTTTACTAAAAAGCATACATCAAATTGCATATAGTGTTCACAATTTTAATCATCCTTAACTTATGTTGGAATAGGAACTTGAAACTGTTTTATAAAGTGCTTGTAAATTATATATTCGAATCACGTGCTATAAACCATACCGGCTCACTATGAATGTCTCGACCGATGAAATAGGGGCTGACATGTACTGGCTTGTCCTTTGATGCATGTACATAAACAGAGAATTTTCCCTCATGGCCCTGCATTTGGTAAGGAGAGTATAATTAAAACATAATGGAAGCGGCGTATCTCTACCACATTCATAGGAAAAGGAATTGAACTGATACTTATCCAGATTCCAGAATGACAAACATACATTGATATTTTACTAAAAAGATAAAAACATGCCACAAATATATCCTGGTATTCTAGCCTTATTGGGAGTACATATAGAACAATGCTCAATTTTCTATTGTTAAAAGAGACATAAATACAAACTCAGATACTAGAAGCTACTACTCTGACCTAAGCCATAAGCTCCCAAAATTTGCTACACAGATTCAATACTATTAGGTTCGTAAGTGTGTGTCTAATGCTTGACCACGAACTGTTGGGTTTATATTCACGTGAGTGTTGGTGCAGTAATTTCATATAAATGTTAATCATATCTTAATATGGATGTGTTCTAAAACTAATTTAGGAATGTGCTACATCTAACAACCCCGTTAGTTCAAGCAGATAAATCAAATGCAGAAAGCTTGTTACATATATATCCAATCTTTCCCAGAATGAAGTGACAATCAATATGTGTTTGATCTCTAACGAAACGCGGGATTGGTCAATTGGAAGCAATGTGAAGAGTGGCCCGGTTATCACAAATCAACCTCATCTTTAAATCTTCTAACTTTAATTGCTGAAGTAATTAATTAAGCCATGTCAATTCACATGTGCCCAGTACATGGTTCAGCCACTATACTCCATGAGATTAAGATTTCCCCAAGAAAAATGCAATAGCTTGACATGAATGTTCTATCACGTGGAAATCCTGCCCAATCTAGGTTGACATGGCTATCACGGGATATTCAGCCTCTACACAAGTTTAGCGTTTAGCCACAAGACAATCCTTTAACCGTTTATGCCACCATTAAGTTCAATCTTGATTGTATTACTCGTCTACAACCTACAATGATCTTCTAGGAGGTAAAGAAATGAGATGCCAAGTATCATTTGAGTTTCACTTAGCTTTAGGTGCATAAACAATTGGCGGTGGCAAAAAGGTTTCCTGAAGGAATGATTCAGTAGGTAGCCAATTAGCAAACGGAAAGAAGAAGCATCTCAAAGAAAGTGATATCAATTAAACAGTATGTAGATGTGCTTAAACTATTTTGTGCATGTGGTACGCGTGTTAAATGTGCTACATCTAACAAATATCCCTTCTCATGCAGCTTCCTTAATCATGTTCAACTTGTTTCCATGCTTCTCCCATCCCAATCTCTAATATTCTTCTGTCATGTGTCAATTTTATTAGACTCCTCCCATTCCTCTTAAAAGACTTCTCAAAATACATTTCAGTTACTTCTTCCCTGCTTCTCTTTATCCTCAGGCCCAATAAAAATTTCTGACAATTAGGTCTAAAATTATGCTCCACAAGGGCCTGAAATGTTGAATGTGCAATTGAGTCATAAGTCCAAAAAATGGCATTACCATGTTACTGCAGGCCCAGAAATTGTGTTTTGTAAAGTTCCCTTTAAGCTGCTAAGAAATATAATTGTTACTACAGACGCAATGGGAACATGATGGAAGTTGTTTAGTAGTCCCCAATAGTTGAAATATAGCTTGCTCTTTATACCATCGAGGAGGGGGTTATATGACTATTCTAGTTTTGAACATTCCAAGAGAATTGTGGATTCTTTAAAGGGAGACACTGAGGAGATTCTATATCAATGGGTCATGAATAAACCCGCATAAGACACCAAGATATTACCTTCAATCCAAAACTTTAAAGATATAGGCTTGTGGGTCTTTCTATTTATACATTGTTCACCTTATTCATTTAACCAAATGTGAAACTTCCAACTATTTTGAATTCCTAACAATTTTCATCTCAAATGTATGTCTCTTCCACATTGGTATATCTCCTTCTCAAGGTGAAACATTGTTTTAACCACAAATATCTTAGTAGTGACCCTTCCTTTTCTACAACAGGACACACTAACACTTTCCTAAAACAGAAAACTTTGGATACAAGAATCTTCAAACTTTAGGATTCTTTACCTACTTTATATCATATCATATTCATTTATGTTGGTCACCAAGGTGAACCATTGGCAGGAATAACACTTGTGGGTTTTTTTGATGGGAGACACGGGAGAGATTCAATACAATTGAATCGTGAACAAATCCATATACACCTCAAAACACCATCTTCAACCTAAAACCTTAAGACAATAGGTTTATGAGTCTTTCTACTTATATATTGTTTATCTTATTCATTTTTACAATGTAGAACTTCTACCTTGAATTCCTAACAAGAACCTACTCGTGTGTAGCTTGAATCAACTGGCTGGAGCTAAAAGATTGTTTAGATCCTCATGAGTTAGTAGGTCCCGAGCATTCACCTAACCCTTCACCTTGAGGAATAGGTGAGGGTATTGTCAAAAACCAACCGTGATTACCAAGGTCTACAACTTGAGAAATATAACCAAGGAATCCAATGATCCGGTGTATGAGGAGATAACTCAATAACTTTCTTTTCTGTTCATAACTAATTTTCTGGTCTAATTCTATAAGAGTGTGAATTTAAATCACCAAGCTTACTCAATAAAATAGTCCATACCAACGAAGCTATAATTTTAAAGCTATTCTATAAAACCAACTAAATACAAGATAACATGCAAGAACTGAAAATTTCACAAACTACTAGAACGAAATTCAAAGATATCTAACATGCCAGAACTGAAAATTTCACAAAGCATTATGATTCTTAACTAAAATGAAAAGTAAGAAACCCTTAAGTTGCATCCAAATAGATAAGAGTTTCATAAATAGGCACAAATTCTTATTCCTTTGTAATGTAATGTAGCTGACTTTGCCAATGCTTATAAGAAAAGGGTCCTACAACTTTACCACTTATTAATTAACAGAAACTGTTCATTCCTTCATGTTTTTTCCATTGTAATCCAAATGTATTTCCACCCATGGATAAAGAAAATACATCCAGATTCAATCCACCATTCATCTCCACAACTTGAACACAAATTGCCAGCAGATTATCTGCTCACCGTAAATCAGTCCGCAGAATAGCGATTGTAAACTGTCTCTTTTATATAAAGCAAACTAGTCTTTCCCACCAATACATCTCCTCTAATCTTTAGAAGGTTCTCGTCTCATCTGTACTTATAAATTGAAATTGAATATAGCAATAGAAAGACAAAACAGGACCTATAATATATTATTCTGTTCTGCAAATCACTTATGGTCCCATTCTCAAACTAATGCCAACAAAAATAAACCCAAATATACAAGCTGTAGGATAAAACTACAAACAAAACAAGAAAATTTGAAAAACTTACTAGACATAACATCAAACATATAAAAAAAAAAAAGGCACAAGAGCAAAGTTCATGGTCTTAGGAGGAGGAATTCCAAACCTTAAAGAACATGTGCCAGAGCTTCTCGAAAGGCAATGAACCCGGAGTCAAAAACAAAAACGCTACTTTAGGTTTCTTGGTTATGACAGGATAATAGCTGAGAATCTCGTTAATAACAACCCGAGACTCAACCTCCGCATCAGTCAATTCGCGCGACTGAGCCGCCGGCGGTAGATCGAAAGTATTGCCACCACAACCACTGGAGGAGAATAGGGAGCAGGAGGAGGGGCTCCGCGGCGGATACACGTAGGCAGCAATGAGAAACAGACACACTATGGAAACTAGAACAATAATCCATGTAGGCCTCCTCAACTGTGGCCGGCTTCTTGATCCAACCATGATCAAAATATTCCTTATGAATTGCGGCCATGCACGTTCCTTCTTCATCTAAGTTCAAGGTACCTCACCAGCATCCCCATACATCCACCATCCATCAACATTCCTTCATCTGTTCAAACCGTCTCACTGCCAATTACCAAAAACACAAAAAATCACTTCAATTACCAAAAACACACGCCTCCATAACAATCAACATTTCCAATTTCTTCCTTAACAATCAATAAAAAAAAATACACACTCCAGATCTCATCCCCTACTTAAACACAAACACAACATTAAACCTTAAATTTCAACCAAAACTAAACGTAGATCAACAAGATCCACAAACAGAGCACAACAGCGTCTCGTTATGAAGTACGAACCCTAACACATACAATTCGAGTCAAACACCGAAAACCAGAAAAAAAAGAAAAAAAAAATCTCTCTCTCTCTCTATCTCTCTCTCTCATGATTGAATATTTCAGATCTTAAATTGACTGATTCAAATAACATTGGAAAGAAGAGGGAAAATGTGAATGAACGAAGGAGCGAAGAGAACGAATCAATACCTGTGATCCAGAGAGGGATCTAAGCGAAAACAAATCTGAAGGAAGCGCCAAGCAGAGAAAGGAAGAAGAAGAATGATAAAAATAAATAAATAGAAAAAAAAAAGAAAAAAATTAAAATAAGTGAACGTAGAAGATGACGGGAGTGCAGGAACACGAAACGAAGAGGGAGACAGGGACAGACACAGGTTTTGAAATGAAATAAGGGAGAAGATTGGTTATGGATTCATTCAGATTTGTGAAGCCAAGTGGAGAGCGATGATTCCGCTCCTGTTAAATAATGCTAATTATTAATTAACAAATTAATCCCTCATTTGGATTAATTAATTTTAGTTAATGTATGAAATGAAATGCACCAGTAGCAGACACAACACAACGTGGTCGTTTCTGTTTTAAGCTCTTTCTCCGCCAATCACTGTCGCGCACTCCAACTTGTCATGGCGCACTCTTCTGTTCAGTACCCTGCATTTATGTCATCAATGAATATTCATTTTTATTAGATAAATTAATTTTATATGTAATAAAAACTCTGAAAAAAAATTTATAATATTAATTTTTTAAAAAGATAAATTTATTTGTTCCACCTATGTACTAGCCTACCATGAGGATTCATGGTGTGTCCCCACCTCACTTATTTAATGGGGTTTGGTAAGTTGACCAAATAGACCCGATGCATTATTATCTTTATTACAAACTTCACTCATTTGGTAACTTTCTTTTATTAATAATTTCTGTTACACATTTTTTTATTTTTCACAGAAAACAAGAAAACTATTTCTTAACTTTCTTCTATTAATAATTTTTTACACTTTTTTTTTTATTTTTCACTGAAAACAAGAAAACTATTTCGTAACTTTCTTCTGTTAATAAATTTTTACACATTTTTTATTTTCTCACAAAAAACAAGAAAATTACTATATTATTCTGTTTTCTCCTTACTAATAACCAAAACACGTCTCATGTTTTTTATTTTTATTCTTCTCGCTTTTCGTAAGTCAAACATACAATATTTTCATGTTATTTTTTTGGGTTAAAACTAGTATTTTACTTGGGGATTGATGTATATGTATTTATAGACTAGGGAATTCTTACATTGTCACTTAATTCTTATTGAAAAGAAATTGTAGATAAATTATTTACAAATTTCAAAAAAACAATGAGAAGATCTAAAAAAATCACTAGATTTGGAATAAAAAATAAGTGGAGAGACTTTTCATGATTATTTATTCAAGTATTATTTTTAAAGTTGAAAAAAATAAAAAATACATAACTAAACTGTACAAAAACAAGTTACTACATTTAAAAACACACGAAACTGAAAAAACAATATAAAAAACTTTCTTCATTTTGGATATTTAATTGTGAAACAAATCGTGATCACATGTCTTCAATTGAATTTATAAAATTGGAAGAATGATTGAACGTGAGTTTACCAGTTCAATATTCTCCTTTTCATTGATAGGTAATAACAGAGGCAACTTGTTATATTAACATATGGCACTAAATTTATTTTTTTTCATGTGACAATTATTGGGGACTCCTTATCTTTTTTTTTATATGGTATTGTGTACTAACTTTGTGCTTAGTAATATATTTTCAACCAACCCATACCATTTTTAACGTAATGTGCCTATTAAATATTAATTACACTGTTATGTTGAAAATTAATTTCCTTCCAAACTTAGTGTTGTTTTATTTTTCATTGTTACTAATTTATTTTATTACTTTTACAGTTTTATCCTCGCTTTGGTCAAGAAATTGTTTGCCATATATACTTCTTTCTTTATAAAATAACTAGTTCAGCCTTAATGTCCTGCATTTTAAACTTACTATATATATATAATACAAAACAAATATATTGATTGGAGGTGGATAAAAACATATTAATTTAATTGAAAGCCAATAAATAAATAAAAACATAATTTAGAAATCAGCACAACTCGTAAATGAAGATACAAGTTGAATTTGCAGTACTCAACGAATTTGTGCTCCTGTTTTAAATCCAGTCAACTTAAAGAGAGCAATATAAAGTTAGAAATTGAGAAAACCTTTTTTACAAATAATTTATAGATCACACATTTTTTTTAAATGTAACCCAATTGGCATATGGGTGGATTAGCGGTAATATAAAATAAATGTCAAAAGCTATCGTGAGAGAAAAACTAATAACATTTAATAACTTAATTACCATGAAAAATGATATTTAGTGTTAATTATTAGTATAAAAAAACCTATTCATGCCATAATCTCAGTTCTAATTAAAAAAATTGAAAATGATGCATATTTTAGCAAGAAAAAAGACAATTTTTTAGGCCCGTTATCCTATAAATTAATGTAAGAATTCATCGTTACATTGATTAATACTACATAGTTTTATGTTGATTATCAGATTAACGATGTAAAATAAATAAATTTTCTTACCGTATAAATTGAAATTTAACAGTTCCTTTTCTACATGGTTATTTATTTATTTTTATTTTTTAATATTTGTTGTCGTCGTTGTGACATTTATTACTATAATATAGACCGACATAAAAATGTTCTTTTATATATTAGCTGACATAAAAAACATAACTTTTTTACATCGCCCATTACCCCTCTCTCTCTCTATATATATATAACAAATTGCACATGTGCATATCAGTTTATTTTTGTAAACTAGCTATAATACAAGCAACTCTATCATTAAATAATTTTGCATAGTTATAGTTGGAGATATCACCAAAGTTCATTGGCTTTAAGTCTATCTTTGTAAATCTCAATTGCTTGTGTAATTTAATCATAAAGTTGTTAGTACAATGCAATGTACATTGATGGTCTACAAGTTTTTCGTTCATATTTGGGATGACCAAGACATTTTCCAAAGTGTAAACTTGTTGTTTTTCAATCAACACCCTTAAATTATAGGAGAAGACTTCTCTAATTAAAACTTGCATTTTCCCTCCCAATGATTTTTCTGAAAGGCAATAACTGGTAAGTGATTTTCTATTATTACACAAGCACTTAAAATAACAGCAAAATATCTTCAAGATGGACCACAAAAAATCATTTTAAAAAAAAGGTTTATTACATATCTTCAAATCCATGACAATGAAGTTAAAATAAGGAGCTTGCAAATATTGATCATATTCTACATTTTAAAACTGGTATTTATACATTAATGTGAAGATATGTTGTTCACCATGATGAGATTGACTTTCGATGAAGTCATTCTTATAGAGAAGTAGTTGGAGATATAAGATTGGTTATAGATATATGAGAAGAGTTGGCTTATGTTTTAGAAATGTGGATATAATAAGTATTGGTGAGAAGAAGCACTCAACATGGACCCATGGAGAAAAAATTCATAAGTTGGTAAGATTTAGTCAATATGGACACATTTCAAAACTAATATTTTGACTACACCTAGAATGATGTTGCCAAAGATAAACCAAAAATTTGTGTAGTTCAACCTTAAAGAATCTTGTGACTTGAAAAATATTGAACCTGTGAATATGAGTGTCATTATTCAGTTTCTTCCCTAACTAGAAGCTATATATCTGAAATCTAGGGCTTCCATTTACATGTTGATAACTATGTGTTATGTGATGATATATGAGTTGCCTTATTCACTATAACTTAAGAGATGTTACATGAACCATGTAACAGCAAAATCTTAAGAATCTTAGGTACATTTTATACATGATGACATGACACATGTCAATCATATACTATCTTCCTAAATAACTATAAAATTATTGAACAAAATAAAAAAAATAAAAAATAAAAATTCATTTCATACAATATGAGTATGACTTACAGAATTAGTTCAATTATTATAATTAAATATTAGTTTAATTTAGAAATATATATTGAAAAATATAAGTATCTAGAAATATGTATATTTGTTGTCAATATCACCATAACAAAGAAACTTTTCTTTTTAGAATCTACAATTTAGAATTTTATTTTTTTTTAAGATAAAACACACGTATATCTGTCATGTTACACAAATATATATATATATATATATATATATATATATATATATATATATATATATATTTATTTTTTTTTTTTATATATATATATTTTTTTATCTTAATAGCTTGATACAATCTTAACTTCTTGTTAGACTTGAAAAATCAAATTAAGTCTTAAGAGAAGTTGTTTAATGATGATATTTGTTGTCATAACTTTCATTGTATGTGTTTTTAAAATTTTACACACAAGGTAATCACAAAAGTTTGAGTTTGTTTTTAAGAGGTTAAAACATATGAAAAAATTTGTAAGTCTATTTTAATCAATTAAAGTTTTATGTAGTTGATTAAATTATTCTTAATATGTTTCAAAACAAAATAATTGATTATCCACTTTATTAACATATTAAAATAGAGAGTGAAAAAATGTGTCTCAAAAAATAATTAATTAACTTATTTATTATTCAATTAACTTTGTTTGAAGTTGTTATTTGAAATACATAAATAGTTGAAATAATGGATTAACATGTGTAATAACTAATTAAATCAGAAAGTGTTTTAAGTGATTTTTAAATTTTATTAAGAATAATTGATTTCCAACTTAAGATAATCAATTAAATATGTTTGGAATAGTCTTTAATCAACGTTTTAAGAACTCTATAAATAGAACTTTTGAATTTCTCATTTGAATATCTAAATATATTTTCAAAAGAAATATCACAATATTCATTTCAGATTTGTTTTGACCTATTTTTATTTGCTAAAAGAGTGATTCAAGATTATTCAAGAAATCTATCAAAAGGTTGTGTAGCGCTATTTTTAAGATTGGTTAAGAAACTTGCTGCTAGTGCTGTATTTTCTAATAACATGTTTCTTTTTTATGTTGCTAGAGTATTTCCTATCTGTTTCCTCTTAAGTGTTCAAGAGTTGAATTGGTTACTTTCCTCTTGGTGTGATCCAAAGGTAGGACATATCCTCCTTTGTATTTAGGAGTTGATCTTATGTGTTTTCTGTTTTGTATATGTTTTGCATGTGTTGAATGCTTATGAAGAAGTGGAATTTAAGCTTAACTCAACCTTACAAACCGGTTTGTAAAGTGAGGTTTGCACCCACTTATAAACTATTGAAAGGCCTCATCTCTAGTTGAAGTGGGATCTCTAACACACCCCCCTCGCACAGAGACTGCTCAACTCGAGCGTGGGACTATATATTAAGGGTGATCCGATAGGCCCAACAACCTTGCTAGGATAGGCTCTGATACCATATGAAGAAGTGAAATTTAAGTCTAACTCAACCTTATAAACCGACTTGTAAATTGAGGTTTGCACCCACTTATAAACTATTAAAAGGCTTCATCTCTAGTCGATGTGGGATCTCCAACAATGTTTGTATTAAACATATAAAGATAGTGGATTCTAATTATTTTGATGTTGAATAGTTGAGACCGAATGTGGGATTTGTTGTGATATGAACCAGTATAAATTTCTATATGATATCTCTCTTTATCTTTTTTTATCTTGTCATTACTTATCTTTATCAATCTTGATTCCATAATTAATTGCATTCGGAGTTTTCTTATAAGAACAATTTTTCAAAGAGCTTTAAAAAAGTGTTAATCTTCTTCAAAAAAATTTAAAACCAACTCACCCCCTTTTTCTTGGTTTAACTCAACCTTACGCTACCATTTTGGACAAAAAAGATTTTGATCAACGGAGATCATCAATTATATATCATACTTCAATTGTATGTATGATGTTATTATGGTAAACAATAGTATTTAGCAAGATAGTTAAAATTGAGATTTTAATCGTAAAATTGTAAGATTTTATATATTATCTGCGATTCAAATTCCACACAAGATCGTGGAACAATAAGGATCGTCGTATAAAATCATAAAAATGTGTGATTGTGGTTTTTTTTTTTCTATGCATTAACTATTCACCTTATTGGGTGGATGCATTCGATTCAAATTCAATTTCAATTAAAATAAAATGAACACACATTTAAAATTAATGCAATTAAAATCAAAATAAATTTCAAACACAATTAAGAATTTAGAGTATTTTCTGCTACATTGTTCATATTCTTGATTAAATTGAACAAGTTTCAAGTTCAATTAAAATTAAACCAAATAAATGTGCATCTTTTTCATTTTTTTATAATATCTTCCAAGTACTTTATTTTACTTATATATATATATATATATATATATCCTAAAATCTACAATTTGTTCTAGGATTTCACGATTTACGATTTTGTGAGCTTATCATAATCTTACCTATAATCTCGATTTTAACTACCTTAGTTGTAATCACACTTTTTTGCATAGGTAGGAGTGACTTTATGTATTTAGCCTAGGGAGACTTTGTGTACTTATTTCTAAACTTAGGAGTTTAATGGACAACTTAGAGAGACTTTATGTACTTTTCATAAGAGACCTCGTGTACTTGGATGTTTAGGAGTGACTTTGTATCATCATTTGAAAGTCAAAGTGATTGTGATAATACTTATATTTTATTTTGAGTAGTGATTCAATAACAATTTCTCGATGTGGGACCTCTTTGTCCTTTGAGACAACAATTAGTGTGGGTGCTTCATCTTATGGCTAATTGATTGGGTTTGTTGGTGAAGTTATACATCAAGCTGCAAATTAGTTAGTTCCTTGTAGGATTCAATCACACGTACGAATTGTGTGAAATCAGGACTAAGTTGTGAAGGATCATGGTTATATTGTGATTGTTGTACGTGTTTAGTTTTTTCTCAAACAATAAACATGTATGGTCTAAGAAGATTTTTACTAAGTCTCTACAGTGATGCCAAATGTTCTTATCGAAGAACTAAATGTCTCTGATTGAGTTATTGATGAGGTAAAACCTTTAAGCCTTTTAAGTCAACTATGGATTGTAGTGAAGAAAGAGTTTCATGTTGATTAGGTGTGAATAACAACAAAATGGTTATTCACCCATGAGCGACACTTTAATGCTTAAGTTAGCAAGAGTGTATGAAAATAAGAGTATAATGTAAATAATATAAGATTGAATATAAGTTGAAGTGAGACTTCCAATAGTACAGATATTACTATTGTATAGTTTTTAGAGCCCTTACTTTTAAGATTAAATATTGTTAGTATTCTCACAATACTTAAGGATTTGATGAAGTCATGCAAGACATGACCAGCAAGCCAAAGCAAGCAAGTGGAAATGTGTTCTAGGTTGTGTCTTAGTGTGAGTGAGTATGATTGGCCGTGAAAGAGAACCTATGCACATCTAAGGAGAAATTCATTAGCACATGGGTTAAATGATTTAAATCAAACCATAAAAAGGTTTTAACTTCAGTTAAAAACAGTTTTGGAAAATAAGGTAGTTAAAAC
>Ga0209700_102087_pt1 | contig 41084 bp, 21 predicted proteins | sample SiratroredBW_FD_187528 | JGI IMG/M metagenome (GOLD analysis project Ga0209700, IMG submission 187528) | Root nodule microbial communities of legume samples collected from California, USA - Siratro red BW (SPAdes) (version 2) | ecosystem: Host-associated > Plants > Roots > Nodule | place: USA...
ATTTTATCTTTTATTATTTTTATAATTATTTATAATAAATTAAGGACTCCAACCTCTATCTATATATTTTTAAAATTAATTTTTTTTATCACCCATCGTGATATATATATATATATATTATTTTTCTATTAATTATTTGATATATACGGTAAAAAATTGAAAGGCGAAAAAAAATACAACTTTAATAAAGTAAGATATGATAGAAATAAGATATAATATAAAATATCCTCAAATCACACATTATTGTTTTGTTAAATATTATATATATATATTTAAAAGAAAACTTTTAATTTATTTTCCTACAAATCATACAAATTACAGTTCACTTCTCTAAAAAATTATTAAACAATTACAAGTTTTTCAAAATTATAACATGCTCAATATCTACAATTTCTATTTTTTCCATTTTTTAGATATTTTTCTACTAATATATTTGGTTTTTTATTTAAAATATTATGTTTCTTTTTTATTTAAAAGAAGCTCTGACTGACGAGGAACTCCAAAATGAATCCAAGAACTGAGAAACTGGTGGAAAGACTAACGATTGTGACCAGTATGACTGCTTATTATTTTATTCTAAATCCTCCAAATCCTCGAACTTTTGAAGGTCTCTTTAAACCCAGAGAAGACATTGTAAGTCTCTTCCTTTTCTCTCAAGTTAATTTTTTTATATCATTTCTTCCATACCCAACACGGTTTTTTCATTTTATTTTTAAATTACCGTTTTTGTTCTGTTTGCAAAGTTTGATGAAGGGTTTGTTTGAATAAACATTACTATGCACTTCTGGAGGAAAAATAGAAAGAAAAAAAGAACGGCTTCTTCTTTATAGGTTAAAATTAGATTAGTTTATGCATATGTTAGACCTAATTTTAGCTTATAAAAAAGCTCATTCATTTTTCTTTCTTATATATATATTTTTTTTCCTGAGAAGTGTGGATAGAAAAATTTATCCAAACATACTCGAAAATTGTTAAATCGAACCAAACTAGGATTTATGTAACAATATAAAAGGGTTTTTGAAGGAGAGAGTGTCAATCAGTCTCTATGTTGTTTCTTGGTTACTTGTGTTACTACTCAGATATATGTCTTTGCTGAGGGTGATTTTCCCCCTTCAAAACTTGTCACACCATATTGAGTTTCATTGGTTCAACTACATTAGTGTATGTAAAGACTGGATTTCAATTAAGTGATTCAAATAGAAAGAGTATGGAGGCAGTTGAAAGAGTACAGGGATCTAAAGGTAAATAATGTCTCTAAAAATTTTGGTCTTAGAAGGATAATACTTTTGTTCTTGTGAATTCGAAGGTATAATAAACCTTTGTCTGGTAAGGGGAATTGTTTTCATTTGTTTTCTATTTTCAAATATTTTTCGTTTTGTTTGATAAAAAAGTTTTTTTAGCTGTTTCCTATACAATCTTTTGAAAATAGGAAATAGAGTGAAAATAATGTGACATTTTTATAATAAAGAGTGAAAAACAGAGAATGGAAAGATGCAAAATTGTGCAGCTGATAGAATGCTATCAGAAGTATGCAAATTGTGTTTACTTAGGTGATAACAGCTAAAGGCATTAATAAGTATATTCATTTCTTATGTCCCAGATTAAATTGATCAGGTAAGTATATGACTATGGTCGGAGAAGTAGAGAAAAATATCCTAATATGTTTATTTAGTTTTAATTTCTGCTGACCCTCTGATGGATGTTCTATTCTCGTTGCAAAGCAGACAGTGCAGATTGTTTCATCGAGATATTGACCCTTTGAAAGTTGTCACAACAGTTTTGGTTGTTCTAAAAGTTTTAACTTTTGATTGTGCTTAATTCATAAAAATGTAAGGGGTGGGGGTGCTTCAGACTTCTGAATCTGAAGAGAAGCTGATGCCGTTGAGTGACTTTCTTCTAATTTCTCAGTTAATTATTTGAGAATTCATTTATAGTTGACATTGGTTTCTTGTTTTCCTTCTATATTTTGGTTCAGATGATTTAACTTCAATTCAAGTTTTTTAATGGACATTGTTAAAATTGAACTCTATATGGGAAGCTCCCTTTTTTTTTTTTTTTTTTTTTTTTTGTTTTTTTTTTTTTTTTTTTTTTTTTCTTGTTTCTGATGGTATATTTTCTTAATTGCAGACTGAGTCCAAAGAGGATCTTTTGGGATCAAAAATAGAATCTCAAGAAAACCAGGTGGGCAAATTGGACAGCAACAAGGATAAACCATAAAATTATGGTAGTCTTGTATAAGAACATCATGCTGAGTCAAAGTTTTCTTTTAGTAGTTTGAACTGTAGTGTTACAGAATGATGCTATGAATAGAGGCTGAGAATGATAATCCATGGATTCACTTGTCAGCACTATCAATGCCATGAATAAGACCATTACACCGTAATCATGTTTTGGTCACTGCTCTTTATGTTTTTCTTTTATCTGAATTTGAGTTTACCAAAATTGTAATTGAGAATGATGTTTTTCACATCAAATAAGAAGTTGCATTTGTTAAATCTGAGCATTTAAAAGCTGTGTTAATATCTATTGCCTCATCTAATGATGATTCAGTGTCTTTTCTCTCAAAGTTGTCTATTTGGTTTGTAGGCTTTGAAGGGCTGTTTTTTTTTTTTTTTTAAACTTGGTTGGCAAAGCAGTTGTGATACATCTTTAGAAGATATATAAATTCAGCAGGTTCACACTAATAAAAGGAGAATTTTTACTTTTAAAAGCTTCTGCAATATTTCATAGGTTTAACTTGGTTCCTTTTTGTGTAGGCCTCTGCAATACAACTCATTTCCTCTCAATCAAATAATATCTAGAAGACATTGAATTCTTTTATTTTGTTTAAATATATTATATCAACCAAAGATTAAATAAAAAAATTGAAAATTAAAATTCAAGTTTTAAAATATATAAAGATAATACTTTTTTTATAAATAAAATATGAGAAACCAATATCATGTTAATAAAACATATAAGAGTGGTGAGTGTGATATATTAAAATCATAAAAATTTATATACCTAATTACAAATAATAGAGATCTTAGATAAAAATAAGTGCAGTTTTCTCATATTAATATTTTTTAAAATTTATTTATTTTTTTCATTTTGATTTTACTAATAACAAAATGTTGAATTAAGTCTTCAAATTTTTAAAATGTAAAAATGTGACAACTTTTCACATGACTAGTAATAAAATAGTTAACAAATATATATCGACAAATTTAGTTTATGTACAATTAACTTAGATAATTTATACAACTAACGACATCAATTTCAATATATAAACAAGTCAAACTCTTACTCTTTTTTTTTTTTCTTTTCAGATTGAAGGATTCTAAATCTTTGAAGAGTAACGTTAAGAGATATGGCATAATCTTTAATATATTGATTAAATTAAACAAAATAGATAAAACTAAATCATGCTAATAATTATTTGTCATATGCGTTTTATCCAATTTAGTTTCTTAAATTTTAAAATATTTATTTACTCCTTTACTTTTTTGTAAGTCATTCACAATTATCATTTCATCTATCTAAAGTTAATGAGTTAAAAGAAAATTTCCACAACTTCCTCTTTACCCTACACAATCAGCATGGCAGGAGCCTGATTAACAAATAATATAATTTTTAATGAACACATAAAAAAAAACAAGACACAATTAGATTCTTAAAAAAATAAATAAAAATAATATTGAGTGATTAAATTACCTAACTATTCGTCATTGTAAACACCAAAAACAATTCAACCTGAAATTTTAATAAAAGTTAGTAAAACAATGTCTTATGTTTGTGTAGATAGATGTATAAATTTATTTTACGTAATAACTCATGTTCAGGTAGAATATTTTTCTTAAAAAATAGTTATTAAAGTAAGAAGTTTATATAAATAAAAAATTTAGTTTTTTGGGTTTTATTTTATTATAGACATCATTTGTTTAAAGTTTTTTTTGTCTTTCTGATCTGATTTCTCTTTAGGATTATACCATCGTCTTTCATCATTCATATGACAGTGTTTAGAGCATAACAGTTTGATTTGAGTAAGTTGAATTTTGTTTCTTCTTTCCTTGAGTTAGTTTAGGTATATTTCCTTGAATGTAGGTATATTTCCATTGCTTGTGATGTTTTTATCCTCGAAATTAGTCTCTTTTAATTAATAGTTTTAGTGATATGTTTTGATAGTTGATCAGGATTTTGTAGTGTAGGTTAGTTTATCTTGCTATTCCAAAGGAATTTGAGCTCTTTGATTATTTGTACTCCAATTCAAGTAAGAGAAGCTAACTTGAATGCCTTTATAGATAGTAGTTTGATTTTCAAATAGAACCTTATATTAAAATATCTAGACGTGAGGTTGACATGGTCACCAAATTCCAAATTTCTATTGCAGGGATTGTAATTGAATGTCTTGTAATTCATTGTTATAATTGATCTTGATATAGATAGTTGTATGAACTGAGAAATTATATATTACATGATGTTGTTAGAGTGGTTGAATGTGATAGTAAGATGATATATGATGTTGTATGGATATTTTGTAATTGATAGTATCATAGATAAATGGTAGTTTTAAAAGTTTGAGAGGTTTTGAATCTGCAGGATTATGCAATGACGTCGGGACGACATAACAGATGTGTCGGCCACAAATCGAGAACTTGCTCTCTGGTGCAAGGACATCGGGTGCGAGCTTGGGCGCCAGACGCATTTTTGAACATTTGCTCTTAGGTTGTTAAGTGCACGGCGTCGCAACCCTATTTTCGAGTTTAATCCTATTTTCATTATATATGACTTTTTGAACTAAATTTTCATTCTCCTTTATAATTTTTATACATACTTGAATGTTTTATTTAAAATGATTGATCTATGAGTGATAGAATGATGACTGATATATTAAATTTGACGAACTTTAATTCAATTTAAAATTGAATGAAGGTATGAGTTGAAAACAAATGAATATTCGAGCATAAAGGTGAGACAATGCAAGAGTAGAAAGCATACATGCACCATATGAATGAAATATGTTGTATGTGATGAAGACATAGTATTTCTAAAAGAGAAAATACACGTGTTGAGATTATTTAGGATGTGTATTGTCTAAGAATATGCTTGCATAATAAGGAGGTGATCTAGACTCTACTAGTATATCTAAATCGCATAAATGAATATTACTAGTTGGTGACATATAATTGAGTGATGATGTTTTAATTTATAATTGTTGAGTTTCATGATTGGTGACTATGATGGAATTTACACCAATGTTATATGAAGTGGGTGCAAATATCTAGATCTATTCAAGTGCACAGGCTTTTTCGAAATAGAGCCATATGTTTTGTATACATGTCAATATATTTTTCATAATAAAAAATTGATTATAAAGTTCTCGTTCACAATTAATTAATGATTATAATTATAGTATGGATGTGTTGTAGTTTAATTGAAATAGAATTTTAAATTATAATTTTTACATTTTAAAACTATTTACTTTATCCTATTATTTATGTTTTGCGTTTGATTTTTTTATTATTAAATTTACTATAATATCGTGTTACATACTTAGCATAGAAGTGACAAGTGATATAACTCTTTAGTCAAAGTGCCTTCTAAGTACCTTCTTTTTTTTTACATATTTTTTTTTTCTATACTGTATGGTAAAAATATCTATAAAAATAAATATATTTTAAACTATTTTGTGAATTTTATTTTATATATATATATATATATATATATATGAAAGATATGATACAAATAAGATATAATATAAAAATATCCTCAAATCACACATTACTGTTTTGTTAAAATTATATATAACGTTTTTCTAAAAAACTTTAATTTATTTTCTTACAAATGTTATATAGTTCACTTCTCCTAAAATTCATTAAACAATTACAAGTTTTTCAAAATTATAACAGTTTCTGCTTCAATATTTATGATCTCTATTTTTCTTCTTTTCTTAGTTTTTCTACTAATATATTTGGTTTTTCATTTTTTTAAATTCTAATGTCACCTCAATTTCTTTCCCAAATTTTATTACTTCAATATCACGTTCTCTCTCTCTGTATATATTAATTATGTGAACTGGGTTAACTTATTTTCTAAATAAGTTTTTATAGGTCAATTTGTATGAGTTGAATAAACTCTTTTTTCAAAGTAAGAAATAACCAAATTTTTACAAGTAATAATATCGACGAACAATTTTAATATATTTGAGAAAAATTTTAACGTATATTACCCTCTACAAATACATTCCGAATATATATTTTTAATCAAAGTTGCAAAAAACAAAAGTTGAAAATACATGACAAAAATAATATTTTCAGTCATAGATGGTATTTTATATTTGTTTTAAATGTATTTTTATTTTACTTTAAATTTCAACATTTAAAAAAACTTAATAACTAAAATTAACATTATAAATGATTTATAATAAATTTAATTTTGGAAATATTATGTTTTTTATTTAAAAGAAACTCTGAAAGAGGAGGAACTCGGAAATAATCTAGGTTTTGGGAACCTGAAGCTTCAACCTAATTGTAGTGTTTGATTTGAAGTGAAGATCTTCAGCTATGAGTCTAATGAATCCAAGAACAGAGAAACTGGTCAGAAGGCTAACGATTGTGACCACTATTACTGCTTCCTATTTTCTTCTTACCGCTGACTATGGCCCTAAACCCAATGCTCTCGACCCTGTAAGTCTCTTCCTTTTCTCTCAAGTTAATTTTTTTCTATGATTTCTTCCATACCCAACACGGTTTTTGCATTTTATTCTTGAATTTCTAGGTGGGTTTTCTCTTTCTCGATGCACCGTTCTCAATTTGTTTTCTTTTTTTTTTTAAGTATCTGTTGCAGTTTTGAATTACCGTCCTTCATTGGTTTGGAGTTGACTTTGCCTATTGTTTTTTTGTTCTGTTTGCAAAGTTTGATGAAGGGTTTGTTTGAATAAACATTACTATGCACTTCTGCAGGAAAAATAGAAAGAAAAAAGAACGGCTTCTTCTTTATAGGTGAAAATAATGTGACATTTTTTATAATAAAGAGAGAAAAACAGAGAATGGAAAGAAAAACATTTTCTCAAACCAAACAATCCATAAAATTCTTTAGATAAAACAGAGACTTGAGCAGCTGATAGAATGCTATCAGAAGTATGCAAATTGTGTTTACTTAGGTGATAACAGCTAAAGGCATTAATAAGTATATTCATTTCTTATGTCCCAGATTAAATTGATCAGGTAAGTATATGACTATGGTCGGAGAAGTAGAGAACAATATCCTAATATGTTTATTTAGTTTTAATTTCTGCTGACCCTCTGATGGATGTTCTATTCTCATTGTAAAGCAGACAGTGCAGATTGTTTCATCCAGATATTGACCCTTTGAAAGTTGTCACAACAGTTTTGGTTGTTCTAAAAGTTTTAACTTTATTGTGATTAATTCATAAAAATGTAAGGGATGGGGGATGCTTCAGACTTCTGAATCTGAAGAGAAGCTGATGCCATGGAGTGACTTTCTTCTAATTTCTCAGTTAATTATTTGAGAATTCAATACTTGGCATTGGTTTCTTGTTTTCCTTCTATATTTTGGTTCAGATGATTTAACTTCAATTTAAGTTTTTTAATGGAAGATGTTGCAATTGAACTCTACGGCAAGCTCTTTTTTTTTTTTTTTTTTTTTTTTTTTTTTTTTTTTGGTTTTTTTTTTTTTTTTTTTTTTCTTCTTGTTTCTGATGGTATATTTTCTTAATGGCAGATTAAGAAGCAAATACTTTCTGCACAGAGCACAGTGAAAGAGTATATTTTGGGATCAAAGACAGAATCTCAAGAAAACCAGGTGGGCAAATTGGACAGCAACAAGGATAAACCATAAAATTATGGTAGTCTTGTATAGGAACATCATGCTTTGTCAAAGTTTTCTTTTAGAGTTTGAACTGTAGTGTTATAGAATGATGCTATGAATAGAGGCTGAGAATGAATAATCCATGGATTCACCTGTCAGCGCTATCAATGCCATGAATAAGATCATTACACCATAATCGTGTTTTGGGCACTGCTCTCTTCCCCCACAACCCTTTATCTTATTATGGAACTGCATCTGTATTGTTTCTTTATGTTTTTCTTTTATCTGAATTTGAGTTTACCAAAATTGTAATTGAGAAGGGTGTTTTACACATCAAATAAGAAGTTGCATTTGTCAATCCGAGCATTTAAAAGTTGTGTTAATATCTATTGACTAATCTAAGGATGATTCATCGATTGAGTGTGCAATTGCAGGGTGTGCAAACTTTGAGCAGGGAATAAGTAAAGTTAAAATAGATTAGGGCACTGTTGCATAGGTGGCATGAACGTAAAATAGAACACCTGTGTCTGGTAATTAAAAGCGTAAACGTTTTCCTATTCCAAATCGATAACATTCCAAAAATCATAAGATTTTATCTAATAGATAACTTTCCAATAAAAGATCAACAGCAAAGGCCAGAGCAAACTCTACCGAAATCGATTATGATTTGATTAAAAGGTAACTTGGTTATAAAATTGAAAACGAAATTGAAAGCTTAATGTAGACAAATCTCGATCTTCTAGAGTAATCAGTTAATAGTCTTCCCACAAGTAGATATTCAATATCTATTGTTATAAACCTCTGAATTACGTTGGCATTTCGCTAAGCTTTTTGACTCTAGAGGATCTAGCCAACAAATATACATATTAAAGTAAAAATTTCACCCTTTTTTAAGTTTCAAATTTGAAAAGTATCTCATGTTGGTAAAACGAAGAGGACTAATTTGGACAAGTTCTACCACATGAGTGTGTTGTTTAATTGAGACAGAGGTATGCATGCTAAAGATTTTTTTTTTTTCTTCATAGCTTAGGAATTATGATGTATACACCTTGAGAAAGAAGAGATAGCTAAGAAATAAAAGAAAGTGACAAGAGAGGGAGAAACAGACAAGGATATAAAGTGGATGCAAAAATTGAGACATGAAAAATTCAAGATTAATAGTAGTATTTTCGGGTGAGATGCAAAAGACTTTGGAGGGCCGTCTTCTTTTTTCTTGTACTTGGTTGGCAAAGCAGTTGTATGATACATCTTTAGAAGACATACAAATTCAGCAGGTTCACAAAAAAATAATAGGAGAATTTAACTTTTAAAAGCTTCTGCAATATTTTCATGGGTTTAACATGATCCACTTTTTGTGTAGGCCTCTGCAATACAAATCATTTCCTCAATCAAACAATATTTAGAAGGCACTATGTGAAGCCCTTGCAGCCATCACTAGCATCGATAATCTCAGATCAAATAATCACATTCCTATGGTTGGATATGGTGAGTGAAAAGAAAAATTGGAACATCCACTAAAACAAAAAGAAAGCATAAACTTAAAGCTACTGTGAAAGAGGTACTAACACGCTGAATTTCCCCATGCCCGATCGTTTATTAATACAACTCAATCATAAATTCACAATAGAACAACTCGACCGTTTTGAATACAACTTAAATCATAAACTCATAACATAATGAAACAGTGAGTCAACTTTCTCATTGAACTAAGATCCAAAAATAAAATTAAGCCTGGAAGAAATAATCATTTTTTAGAACCACAACAAACAAATTTGATAACTGGAGATCCAGATGTCTATACCTTCATTCATTGTAACAATTTATCAAAGTTAATTTGAATTACATAATATTTTACTCTCAGAGAAACAATGCACAAGAAAGTTCAAACCAAAATAATCTACTTTCTTTTGTTAAAATCTGCCACATCCACATTAAATAAAAACTGCTTACATTGCACATGAAACAAGCAAGCCAACTTCAAGGTAAATCAAACTGGCACAATCTCTTTTAAATTTGAAGTCAAAGTATTTGCACACATGCAAAAACAGGAAAGCTAAACAGAATGTTAGTCTGAAAATAAATGAAAACAAAAATCATTGCTTACAATACCCTTGAGTTTCCGCCAGCAAAATACACTAACTGCTCTTTTAAGTTTACCCTACAGCAGACAATGCCTTGGCAAAAACCATGAAACTGAAATATTGATCAGTGGAGGTTGTGGGCACCTATGGCTCCCTTTACTCAGATTTAAAATATCCCTCAATTACAACACTCTGATCAGAGACTTTGGACTTCAAATTTTGCACTTTCACTCCTTGCTCTAAGCTCTTCAATGTCTGTAGAGGATCTGGCTCATCACGTTTGTTCCAAACAGGCAAAATTTCTGTGATAAATTTATTAATATAGTTCTTCTTGATACCCTCCTTAACAAGCTCTTCAAACTCACTGAAACTCCCCCTAATATCTAACAGAACACTGCACAATCCTTGACGGTTACAGTAATCCATTATCACATCCAGATTTATTTGATCCAGAGCTACAGTTTCAATTCCTTGTAGAGCCACTTCTGGAGCTGCTCCTGCTTTATTTTCTGTAAAGATTATCATTTTGCCCGTAATGTCATTGATGGATGGTGAAATCTGATTTAAAGAACTAGGATCTTTATGTGTTACAATCCAAATTGGTTGGTTGGCTCCAGGTTCTTGAGATGCAGGTACTTTCAAATTTTCAGTGAAAAAGGAAGAAGAGATTATCACTGAATCATATTCCTGTAATAGCCTTGAATAGTAACCACCACAGTCTGTAACACCATTCCCAAGTAAGTCCAAAAAGTTTCCATTGACAGAAAGAGAATATCTGCAATGTAAAAAAGCATGTTTATGAAAGAATGTAAACACATGCGGATCAACCAAACTCCAAAATGCATCCAAAGAACAGCCATACAAGAATTGTTAAGGACAAAGGGAGAGTTGAATTACCTCAAAGTAAGGAAAGGCTTTCCCGTCAACATGCGATGAATGTAAGGCTCATTGAGGCTCTTGCACAACTCTTCCTCTACACCCACAACAACTTCAATTCCTGCATCTCTCAATCTTTCCACCCCTTTGAAGGCCACAATGGGATTTGGATCCACCATTCCAACAACAACCTTTTTCACTTTGGCTTTAATCAGAGCTTCAGTACAAGGTGGAGTCCTACCAAAATGATTACAAGGTTCCAAGCTCACATAAGCAGTTGCACTTTGTGCCAAATCACCAGCATCTCTCAGAGCAAACACCTGACAATCTCATCTCGCGACTCAACATACTCACCAACACACAAATTCTTTATCCAAAGGCTAAAAAACAATAACATCTCACAATCAAAACATGTTCACCAATACCTCCTAATTTCTTTTCTTACAAAATCCACCATTTGTATTCAACTCAGGTTCAAGGTTTCATAAAATCAATGAAATCAACAAGCAATATAAGACCACAAAAGAGCACAGTATAATCTGTCTATAATGAATATACAATTTTTTTTTTTTAATTTTGTTTTACATACATAGAATAATTTAGATAGATAGAGAGTAGAAGAGAGGGAAGGTAGGTACCTCAGCATGAGGTTGCCCTGCTTTAGGGTGGTACCCTTCACCAACAACCATCCCATCCTTTACAATAACACACCCCACCAATGGATTGGGGCTGGTATACCCAAGAGCCTTCCTTGCAAGCTCCACACATCTTCTCATGTAAAACCCATCACCACTTTCTCCATTGGAGGCTGCACACTGCACCCCAAACCCATCCCACCTACTCCTCCTGAGGGATTTGTAAATCCCACAACCAAAAGTCAAACACAATCTAGTTCCAGCCTTGGAGGGGCTCAGGGTGGACACAAAAGATGCAAACTTTGGAGGAGTTGCAGCACTTGAGAATCTGGGCACCTGAAGAGTGCAATCAGAACGTAGTGCTTGCATAGTGTTTGTAGATATGACGAGAAGAGAACAAGTAACTGTGTTCTTCTTCTTTGCTCTCCCAATGCGCCCACCTTTGCGCAAACAAGATTGCTTAGAAAATAATTTAAATAAATATTTTCGTTTAATTAATTTTTAAATCGGTAATTTGAGATGAATATGATTTGGTTCATTCAAACTTACAAAGTCATTTTATTTTCTCACGTTAAAAAAATATGGATTCACCTCCAAATACTGAATTTGAGAAAGTGATAATAAGTTTAAAAAGTTATTTCAGTTTCTTAAATTTAATATTAAAAGACTAAACTTATTTTTCTTCTTCTTAAATTTAATATTTTTAATATTTAGAAGTCTATAAACAAACTCATTAAATTTCAGGAAAACATAATAAAACCATATTTTAAAAAATATTTTTTCTATCCATATAACATTAACTCAACATTATGTTCTATACCTGAATTTAAAATCATTCTTAATATTAGACTAGTTTCAAATTGATTGATCCATATAAGCATAGTATATGTTTAAGCCTTGATTCCTAATATTAGAGTACATTAATTAAATATTTTTTATCAATTAATTAAGAAAATGATCTTGTAGTGATAAAACGATGGAAAATATAATTTAATTGATGATTAACTTTGAGATTTATTTTAAACAATAACAAATAAATCACTATTATTTTTACATTTCTCAATGATGATTTAATTATAAGATTATTATGTATAATAGTGTATGCTTATTATTCAAGAGATAAAAGATATATACTTCAAAATGATGTTGTGCAATATTTATATATGTTGAATTTGATTAACTCGTTTAATTGAGTTCAATTATGTAAAAAGAATTAAAGGATAATAATGTTAAGAAAACAAAGAAGAATTTACAAAAAAATTTGAGAGTCGATATATTTTTTTTATTATCTTTAAATCATCTATTTTAATTTATTGAGATTAACTTTTTCTTGTCTATATTATCATCTCTTTAGTGTTAGATGGTGTAGCACTGCATAGGATATCAACATTGGAATTTCTTTAATTTACTCATGAAACGATTGTGATCAAATTTGGTGTTTTGTCGGAAAATCCAATTTGAGTTCAATTTTCAATTTTCTTATTTATATACATAATTTTTTTTCTACATATCTATTTTTTCTTTTAATTATATTTAATTAGTTTTCCAAATTATTAGAGTGGTCATATTGTAAAAAAAAAAAAATCTAATATTTGTCATATTCAATCTTACTATTTGTTTTTATATCTTAGATTTTATTTTGATTTGTTATATTTTGTTTCTACTTTTAATTATTGTGTCTATCTTTATTTTTAATTTTGCTATTTTTATTTTTATTTTTAATTTTTGTGCTATTTTTAATTTTTAATTTATTTTTTTCTGTTTTGTTTTTAGCAATTTTAATTTTAATTTTATTTTAATTTCTTTTCTTATTTTAAATTTAAATTTTAGTTTTGCTTCTTTTTAATTTTTAAGCCTCAAATTTTGTCAAAGTGGTATAGGAACAATTTTATCTAAGAACTACGGATTTAAGAATGTCTAGTTGTGAGTCACTTTTCTTTTTCTAGAAGTTTACTTAATAAACTATTAACACCCTTTTTTTAAAAGAGAGAAAGAGAGAGATTTTTTTTAGAGCATCTACTTTTCCTATTCGCGAGTATACTTTTGTTTTAGTATTATTATTTGTTGTGAATATGGATTCAACTTCTATGGCTACCAACTCTCATGTTATTCTTCACAACGAATGTAATGTGAGTCCAATGAGTCATATTCTCATTCTTATGAACTATATTTTCAACAACTACCACAACATTATGAGCCATGTATTCCACAGAGTCACTGCAAAATTACCAATCATATCAACCTTATGACTCATATTCCAAAACCTCCACATCCTTATAAGCCATGTTTTAACAACCTTATTATAATGACTTTGAGAAAAGTCAACCATCTTTAAAAGAACTTATGAGGCAATTGTGTGAAAGTACAATAAAATCTCAATTATGTATATAGGTTTGTGTGTGTCTTAAACGAAAGAAAACTTTTGAAGACATGGAAGATTGCACTATGACTGAAATTTTTGTTGAGCAAGAACTAAATTCACTTCATGATCCTAGTTTAGATCTTGATTTAACAAAACTTTTAGATACATGTTATATTTATGATTCTAATATTTGTGATGACATAAATCCTTCTATATTTTCTGTTTCCTTTTCACTCATAGGTACAAACCCTCTCCCAAACAAAGACCCTCTTCTTGGAATAGATCATTTTCCACATAAGGGGATTACAACAGATGTTGGTTTTGAAAATGATGATTTATTTGAACATTTTGTTTTTCTCTGGACTATCTAGTGTTGATAATACTTTTATTTGTGACTCATGTACTGATTCGTTTATTTGCCAAATATATGTAGAGATAGACAAATGTATAACTTGTGATGTAGACACTAGTAATACTACACCAGGTTTGACTATTGAGACAAGAATTTAAAAATGCAATCATAACAACTATTCTTAAAGCTAACCCAGTTGATTTGCAGGTTGTTAAAATTTCTGAACCAATGTCATCTGTCCAAATACCACTAAAGGGTTGGAATCAGTCTTAATCCTTACTTTAGCAGATTCTAGCACCGACTACATTTGTGATTTATGTTGTGATTCATTTGTATGTAGCATGTGTGTTTATATGAATCAATTTCTAACCATTGATTATGCAGATTGTAATACAGGGTCTGATATGAATATATCATCAGAGTTACTTGAAATAGAATGTACAAATTTCATCATAGTAATTCCTGATAACACTACCTTAGTTTCTAATGTATAGAAAAATGATGCAAAAGGAGCAAACGTTATTAGTTGTTCATGTAGATAATGGTATCTTAGTAGAAGATGACACTATTCTTACATCTCCAAGCTTTTGTAGACGTCCTCCTACCCAACCACCACCCTCTCTTAAAGTAACACTCATTCCATTGTCTACCACACCTAGGTCGTCTTCTATAGCTAGACCTTATAGTCAATCCTTCCACTACCATCCTACTCAACCTGCACCAGCTTCACCTCCACCTAAGCATAACTTTAAATGTTCAAATTCCATCATTACCAACTAGCTAGCACACCCTTTTCCACATTTAGATGTTCCCTAACCAAACAACTCCATTAGACTATTTACGCTGTACAAGCCACTCACCCAAAAGTATTATTCATACCCAACTATTCATTCAAGGAACCTTCTCCATCCTCACTATATTCGCCCATCTGACCCTTGCATAGTGAACCTTGTTACACAAAGGTTCTTATTAACACTTGTTCTTTATAATTCTTTGTCTACACCAAAGTTCTACATGCCTTGCCTAAACCCTCTAGGTGATATCATTTTGCACTGTTTTATATAAAGGACCTTGGTTTTTACTGTAGAGATGATGGTTGAGGAGATTAGATACAATTGTTCTTGTCCCTCGACGAGAGAGTTCTTCTTTTTCCACTTACGTTACATGTTTATTTGATTGCAATGTGTGATTTAAGTGCAGGGGAGGAGATTTATAATTTAAGAATTATTTTACTTTTTCTTGTTTTGATTTCTTAAATAACTTTTAGAATGCATAATATTTTTTTTACACATTTTCAATAGATTTATAGGATCATTTAGTGGTTGGCATTTTCATAATTCTTGAAAAATTGGATTTTTGATTGGTGTTGTTTGAATTCTCTGCAAAGTTGCTAAATAAGTTGGTTTTAAGAATTATTGGGTTGAATCTTTTGTCCTAGTGAGATTTTGAGTCTTTTTTATAGACCATTTAAATGTGTGTCTAATGTTCTTTCTAGTGTGTTTTCATTCATGCTTGCTTATACTCTAGAACTTAGAACTTAATTTGATTATTTATTCTGCAACTATGTTTTACATACATGAATTGATATGATTGAGACATTTTTTATTTCATTACGCCACTTAGTCATATTAACATAAACCTTAAAATTCATTGTTAAATCACAAAAGAATTAATTCAAATGAGTTTAGTCTTCCACGATAAAGGTACAAGAATTACAAAAAATAAAATAAAAATAAAACTAAAGTTTATGTTATTAAGCAGAATGTGTTTTTTATGTATTATTCAACCTCTATTTATAATCTCATTTTCTTAGTGAAACTAATTCATATTTAATTCTTAGATATTATCTTTTATAATTAATAAATGTTTTCTTATATTTTAAAGAATAATTTTGTAAATATTTTTTTCCAATTTTGTAAACATAAAATATAATATTTAAATAAAATATAAAAATAATTTTTTCTTAGAAGTGTGTATATATATTTCTATCCATAATAAAATAAAACATTAATAAAATTGTGAGTAGAGTGAAAAAATACATATTTTAGAAGTATTGTGACAAAGTAGAACTTATAGTAATTAAATTAAATTTTTATGAGAGATACTTTAAAATTTTTAAAGTTGAAAATGGAAAATTCTTAAAATTTGAGAAAGAAGTCATATTGTAAATTAAACTTCTAAAATTTAACTTCAATTTCTACTTTATTTTTAAAATTCAATTTTATTTTGGAACTCACGTACTCTATAAAACCAGATCATAGTTCTTTCTCCCATTCTCACATTCATTCCAATCTAGGTTGTCTTTTGTTACCAATTCATCCAAGCAAGTAATCCCTATATTTCTTACGTCTTCTTATTCTTAATTTTTTTTTTTATTTTACGTATTCAACCAACCTAAAATTCCTAAATTTATTTTCACTTCTTTATTTTTTTTATAGTTTTGTGTTTTTTTTCAAGTGAATACTAAGATCTGTTCCTTGTATCAGGTCGAATTTGGAGGTTACTGAAATGGAGAAAAACAAGAAAAGGCTTAAGTTGATGTTTGAGAAGTGTAGGTGGAACATCACCAACTTTGGTGAACATTGCTCTGACAAATTTATACTCGACGATAATACATGGTACTTTATTCAAATTTTGCTTATTGATTAGGCTTCTCATAATGTTTTCTTTTGTTTATTTTAATAAGTTTAGGGTTTTAATAAGTGTTTTAAGTTTGCTTTTAGGCAGATTGTAATCAGCCAAATTGATGGAATTGACGATTACTTGCAAATTTATTTAGAAGCAGATAAAGATTGTGGTAATACCTGAGGGCTGGAAAAGAGCTGCAAATTTCAATTTGGCTTTAATTAACCAGTTTAATGACAAAATGGATATAATGAGTATTATTTTTAATCCGAAACAACAAACCCTTGGTACATGAATTTAATATTGAATCTGCCTTGGAAATGAAAAATTATATGGTTAATGATGATGAGGCCAAAAAGAATATGAGTGCTTTAAAGAATGAAACAGAGAAATTGAAGACAAGGGTGATTGAAAGACACAGAACTCGAAATGACAAGTAAGGACTTGAGCATATTGAAGCATAAAAAAGATTTGAAGCGTCAATTTGGATGAGTGAGATATTTAGAAGATGATATTAATGAATATTGAATAGCTTGTCAAATCTCAACTTAGTTTTATAAAGCTGATGATTGAGTTTTTATGCGGAATGCTGGTATTATAATTTGATTTAATGATAATTATAATCTTTCTTTCAGAGAAGAATCAAGAAATCAAGTTAATTTTATTTTGCAAATGAATATGTCAGAACTAATTATAATTTTGACATTTTATACTTTAAGAAATCTTTAAGATTAGTTTCTAAAAATATGTTTCATAATTATGATTATTTAATTTTTAATTATATTTAATTTTGCTCTTTGAATTTTGTTTTAAGTATAGGTTTAAAAAAATTTCAATAAACTTATAATTATTCATGTTCTGTAATTTATGTGTTTCAGATATTGTATTGGAGACAGATTTATTTACCTAATTTATTGTTTAGTGGGGATTAACTTCTTTAATTTTAATTTTGAATAAGAACAAAATAAATATAAATTTTATGAACTTAAGATATGGGAGTTTGATTTGACTTGGTTAGAATTTTATATTGAATATGTTTGGGATATGAAAAATTATATGGTTGATTCTGATGAGATGAGAAAAGATGTACAGACAAGATGAAGATAAGTTAAAAGAAAGACAGAATTTGAAATGAGAAGTAAGGATTTGAGGAAAGCCGAAATAAAATTTGAGGGATGAATGACAAATCAGGATATTGAAGTGACAGATTCAGAAGATGATTTCAATGAATATTGAATAGTTTCATGAAATGTTTTATGAAGCTGCTAATTGAGTTTTTGGTGCTGAATGCTGATATTACAATTTGATTAATGATAATTATAATCTTTGCTGCACAGAAGAAACAAGAAATCACGTTAATTTTGTGTTAAACCTAATTGTAGTTTTGGCTTTCTATATTTTAAGGAATCTTTAATTTTAGCTTCTAAGATTATTTTTTACAATTTATATAATTTTATTTCTAATTTTATTTAATTTTGCTCTTTGATTTTTTTTTCAAAATATAGGTTTTATAAAACGTCCATAAAATTATAATTAATCATGTTCTGCAATTTATGTATTTTAGATATCTATGTATTGGAGACAGATTTGTTTACCTAGCTTGTTGTTTAGTTTGGATTAGCTTCTTTAATTTTAATTTTTAATAATAAGAATAAGATAATTATAGTTTTTTAAAGTTTTTCTTATATTAATATTATAATTATAACACATATATAATTCTTAAACATATTTATATAATCTTGAAGAGTCATATGCTTTCATATTTACATTGCCATTAAATGTATACCATTTGTATACAAAAGTTTATTATGTTAGGTTATACATCACTCATCCTATTACATAGTCTAAAGTATTTTATATTATAGGTTTTTTTTATATTTAGTTACCAAGTCGGGGTAGGTAGTAGATTAAGTAAAGAATTATGATAAATGATAATTATGACAAAATGTATAATCAATGTTTATTATACAATGTAACTTTTATAAACGTATGATAGTTCATCTTTTAAAAGGTACAGTTCATAAATTCCATGATAAATCATAAAAGATTAATTAGAGTTAAAATTTTAACAAGTAGTAAGACTTAGGAATATTTTATAAAAATAAAAAAATAATTAATATGCATGTATATCTCTTTTTTTCTTATCTTGTTGGTTCTCCTCTCCTCTTCTACCTTCTCAATGATATACTTATAAATAATAAAATATATCTCAATTATTTATGAGAATTCATTACTTTAGTTACATTGCAAATATTTTATAATAATTTAATTTGGTTCTAAAATTTAATTTTGTAATTTTGAAGCATAGAGAAATTTAACTATAGTAATATATTTAGATGACACTAATCATACGTAAAGTTTGTCTACAATATTTTTAGAATTTTATTTTTCAAACCCTATCCTTTTTACATTAAGACAATAAATTTACCTGAAAAACATAACTACTTAAATAATTAAAAAACAACTAAAACAAGAATTATATAGTTAGAAAACGAATTATAACAATAACTTTTTAGTTCTTATACACAATATCTTATTAGGCTGAGTATTTTATCCCAAATTTTAAAAATATTAAATTCTTTTATCCTCACCAAAATTTCGCCCTCCAAATTTAGAACAAATCCTGAATTTACATTCTTCTAATACCCAACATGCATCTCCCGTATCTAGGGTCATATATTCTATAAACCTTTAATTTATAAGAATTTTTCAATTTTATTTTTCTACTCGCTTAGTAACTCTATAAAACCATATCATAGTTGCTCTCCCATTCTTACATTCATCCCAATCTGGTTGTTGTTACCAATTCATCCAAGCCAAGCCAGTAATTCTTATTTTTCTTGCGTCTTTTTTGTTCCAAGTTCTTTTTTTTTATGTATTCAACCACCCTAAAATTCCAAAATTTATCTTCACTTCTTTAATTTTTTTTATAGTTTGGATTTTTTCCAAGTGAATACTAACATGTGTTCCTTGTATGAGGTTGAAATTTGGAAGTTAGTCAAATGGAGAAAAACAAGAAAAGGCTTAAGTTGAGGTTTGAGAAGTATAGGTGGAACATCACCAACTTCTCTAAATTGAATCCTGGTAAACATTGCTCGGACAAATTTATAATCGATGAGTATCCATGGTACTTTATTCAAATTTTGCTTACTCATTACGCTTCCCATAATCTTTTCTTTTGTTTGTTTTATTAAGTGTTTTAACTTTTGCTTTTAGGAAGATTGCTATCACCCTAAGCGGGGGCATTGACGATTACTTGCAAATTTATTCAGAAACAGGTAAAGATTGTGCTAATCTACCTGAGGGCTGGAAAAAAAACCGCAATTTCCGATTTGGCTTTAATTCACCAGGTTAATGACGAAATGTCTATAAGAAAAGGTATTTTTTCATACTTTGGTCTTTTGAAATTTTAAGTTTTTGTCCACTATTTTTGTCAAAGTAGACCCTGTAATCTATTTAAAAGTTAACTTTATCGACTTTCATGATAATTATTTTGTTATATGAAGAATGATTTTTTATTGTGCTGTGTTGGATGATAAGGTCTGTGAGGTGAGATTTTGGGTAGAAGAGTCAAATTGTGATTTGTTTTGACCTTAATGAGTGTATTATTTATAATCCGAAAAAACTAACCCTTGGTTTTTGAATTTTCCAGGATTTGAATTTGAGTTTAGTGCAGATCACGATAATTATTGTTTCCATGATTTCGTACGTTTAGATGAACTTAAAAACCCTGCTAGTGAGTTTATTGTGAATGATACTTGTATGATTGAAGTTGGGTTTTTTGTCCCCAAGTATGTGGATGAAAATGAAGATTATCAACCTTTATGCAAGCTTGATGACAAGCCTGACAAGGACAAAACATATCCTTTATTTCGTCAGCACATTTGGAAAAATAGAGCCAAATTTTGTTCCACTATTAGAAGAAGCGTGTTTAGAACATCCCTCACTTGTTGCAAGTCAAGAGAATAGAAGTTGCAGGTTTAGTGAATGGGCATTCACAGCTTTGGGTGGAGTTCTTCATTTCCTGAAGACTAAAAAGGTGAAAGATATGGATGATGAAGCTTATAATCATCTCCAAATTTTGTGGGATGAACTTCAGACATTTGGGTTTGATTTGTCTTGGTTAGAATTTTATGTCGAATCTGTATTAAATTATATGCATGATGTTGATGAGTTGAGAAAGAACGAGACTGCTTTAAAGTTTGAAATAGAGAAGTTGAAGGCAATCTTGACTGAAAGAGAGACAACACTTGAAGCAACAAGTGAGTAATTGATGAAAGTAGAAGAAAGATTTGAAGAGTCAATACTTGGAATGGCAATTAAGGAAGAACAACAAAGATTTGAAGAGTCAATTCCAATCGGGATATTGAAGGGATACGGATACCTTCAATAGATGAATTTCTTTTGGACTCTCACAAACATCATTGAATGTCAATTTAATTTAGTTTTATAAAGCCTGCTGATTTACCTTTTCTTGTTAGAATGCTGATATTTTATTAGTGATAATTATAGTGATAATGTTTGCTTTTAGAGAAGAAACAAGAAACATGTTAATTTCATTTTCCAAATGAATATTAGGACTAATTGTAACTTTGACTTTTTATATTTTAAGGAATTTTTAATTTTAGTTTCTAAAATTATTTTTCACAGTCTTTACCATTTTGTTTCTAATGATATTTAATTTTGCTTTGAATTTTTAAAAAATATAGGTTTAATAAAATTTCAATAAAATTAAAATTAAACATGTTCTGCAAGTTATGTGATTTAGATTCATGGAGACGGATTTGTTTACCAAACTTATTAGTTTGGATTAACTTCTTTAATTTTAATTTTGAATGAGAGGAACAAAATAAATATAAATTTATTTTTATAGAATAGAATAAACAATTAAATTTGAGTGAAGTCATGAAAGGTCTCAAATGAATAGTAGTATTATACATTGCATTCTTTACCTCCATAAAAATTGAATTTTTTTATTTTACCTTTATATACTTTATTTATATTACACATGTCCTTCAAGTAGAAAAAGACATATAAACATAAAAGACTCACCAATTTTATCCATGCAAATACAAGAATTAATAATAAAGGTGCTTTTCAATCTAATACAGGAGGAAGAAACTTTAGTGGTTGTTGTTCCCCTAAATTTTTATTGTAAAATATACAACTATAAATTATTTAATTATGATGTAATAATATGCACCAACTTCAATTGCAGAAATTGTTAGTCATGCTACTTTTATCTTAAAACTCACTTCTGTTCTAGAGTAAAACGTTTAAATCATTTTGTCAAAAAGTAAAATATACGTTATTCAATTCAATTTCTAAATTTTAAAGTATTCGTAGTAGGAAATATTAATCATAAAATTTATTATTTATAAGAAGATTCTGTATCAAAGACAGGGCTAACATGTATAGTAAAAGAGAAAAAAAAATTCTCAAATTTTGAAAGAAAAAAAGTCATATTGTAAAAGAAAAAAAACTCTAGAGTCTAAGAAAATTTTAAAATATTAAGTAAATTTATTATTAAAACAATAAATTAAATAGGATTAAAAGATGAAAAAAAAAATTGTAGAATGTGATCTTACACTGAAAGAATGTATTAGAATCCCAGAGAGGCAACACAGCTTATAAAACCAATGCAACAGTGATTTTTTTCTGCTTCCAAAACCAACTTTTCATTTTCCTTTTTACAAAAAGAAACATCTTTCGGATTCTGAAATATTTTCAATGGATATATATTAAACTTCTAAAATTTAACTTCACTTGTTACTTTATTTTTATCATTCAATTTATTTATTTTTCCTTCTCTGACTCTCACATTCATCCCAATGGTTGTTTCTGTTACCAATTCATTCAAGAGAGTAATAATTATATTTCATACATGTTCTTATTCAGTTTTTTTTATATGTATTCAACCACCCTAAAATTCCAAAATTTATCTTCACCTCTTTATTTTATTTATTTTTTGAATATGTACTGGGTAATCACCAGTTTTGATTTTTGCCAAGTGAATATTAACATCTGAATCCCTTGTTCTAGTTGAAATAAGTTACCGACATTGCGGAATAACAATAAAAGGCTTAAGTTGACATTTGAGAAGTACAGGTGGAACATTATCAACTTCTCTAAATTGGATTCTATTATCGGTATAATATAAAATTGAGTCTCTGAAAGCGATTTAGAGTATTTAGATTATCTTCTCAAATCAAGTTTTATATCAAGTTTCTAACTTAAATATTTCTTTAAACTTGGTTGAGAGTAATTACACATACTCTGATCAAGAAATATATAAGCAAACAATGAAGGAACAATAGTCTTATAATTAAGAAACATCTTTATATTTATAATAATAATAGTGACTAAATTATTGTTCATCATACTCGTAATTATAAACCTTATTAGTAATGTAAAATTTTATTAATTATTTTGATTAAAACTTGATTAAAAAGTTAAATTGTAACATCCCAAAAATGTATATTGTTTAACATACAGTGAATCCAACAAAAGAATCAAATTTCCAAACTAAAGTCTACACTCTTCCACATACACTCTTTCACATACTCCGGCATCTGCATTTATATCTGCTCATGTACATAGTATAATCATCGCAGTTTACAAAACAACAAGAAAAGCAATGGTAAGCTAGTGAAAATAAAATTTTATATTATAATCAATACATAAATAAAGAGCAAACCATATTAGTTATTCACAAGAATTTCTTAAAAGATTAACATATAAGTTTCAATACTAACTATATGCAAATAGAACAGAATATCTCAGTCATAAGAATTTCTTTAAAGTCTAGCATATCAAGTTTTAATACAAGTTTTCCGTTTTTCATTTCAAGTACTCATGTCAAACGTCATACATAAAGATATCACATGAACCACATCAATACATATGGGCCATACATAGACCATATCACACATATAGGCCACACATTGACCTATAGTCTTCCTGAAAAACCATTAAGTATGCCCTTACCAGAGACTAACATCTAATCCAATACCCAAGACTTAGATTCAGCAATTCTAAGAGAAATGATCAATCCAATACCTAAGACTTAGATTCAGCAATTCTAAGAGAAAGGATCAATCCAATACCCAAGACTTAGATTACCAGCGAATTTAAGAGAAAGGACTAATCCAATACCCAAGACTTAGACTGCCATTCGAATCTAAGAGAAAGGACTAATCCAATACCCAAGACTTAGACTGTCATTCGAATCTAAGAGAAAGGATCAGAGTAAGTTCAAACATCCAATACCGAGTCTCACCAGCGGTCCCGATGTGTATGAACTCCCTCACAGCTTCTCACCACCTGATACCTTAGTCTATGTGACTTAGATCATCAGTGAAGCTTGAGGATCTCTGTTAAACATAGGCGTGCTATACTTAATGTATACAAACAAGCACAACTCATACATTATCCCAAATGTATGGCATCAACTTCATCATTCAATCATTCACATCAATACTCTTTCAAATCACAAATCATATTATGTAAGTATCTTTTCATCATCAAAACAATACTTCATTACTCAAAACACAGTTAAGTTAATCATACTAAGTCAAAATAAACAATTAAATTCATTCAAAAACAATTCCTCAATCAATCATGTATAAAGACATATTTTATTCAATAACTGATCTCAAACTTCTAAAACATTTCAAAGTCTTATCACAAGTCATATTCAATCCATCAAACAATAATCAAAAGTTCTTGCATACTATTTTCTAATGTCATTACTCAAATAAGGTCTATTAATCACACAAAAATCAAGATAATCAAACTTATTCAGTGCTCAAGGACCAGTCAGACCTGGAAAAAAGACTTGAGCACTGATAGTCACATATTCAAGTCTTTATCTGAGTTCTATTTAAAAATAACTAAATAGTATAAAATAAGTTACTAGTTTCCCTTACCTGGTGACAATTTCCCAAAACAATTCCTCCAAACTAACTAGTGGCACTAACCCAATCTTTAGGGATCTAGAACAAGTCATCAGAACAAAACCAAATTTCAGTATAATCTTAATTAAGTTGAGAGAAATACTTTTCTCAACTGTCCCTATTAAGATTGATGACAAAACCTAAAGAAAAACAGAGATTAAGGGATCTTTAAAGTAAATATGGACTTACTCTGTTTGAAATTATGATCAGTTAGAAATGATCTTTAACTCCTCAAGTACTGCAGGGTATGATCCGATTCTAAAATAGATAATGTATGGAGAAAGAAAAGTTAAAGAGAAAAAAGAAAGATTTTGAGAATGGAAAAGGGAAGCATGGAAGAGAGAAAAATAAAAATATGCTTCTCTAGGTGAGGGGCGTCACATAAATGAACCCTTTCCATGAACTATATAATCTATTTGGTTAGTCTATATATCCACTTCTAATATTAAAATTACTCTCAAAGTAATATACACAGACTCTTAAGATTTGAGTGATTTAACTCTTGCTAAAAATCGCGAAAAGTCTTAACATGAACATTCCTTTTAAAGGCTTAATGGAAATCTTGGAAATATCAACAGATATCTATAAATAAGATCATTATGAAGTGATGGACTATCACATCATGTTAAATCCTACTTCTCTTTAACTTAATTAGGTATTTTCTTTCTTTTAGTTCTCGTAAGATAAACAAACTATTTTGTTAAATTTAAAGGAAAACTCTTTTGAAGTTACATCTCCTATATTCAATGTTACTCCTGGGGTTAAAACTGTTGAAATGGAAAGTAATAGACAAAGATTCAGAAAAAGAAAAAAAGACTTCTGGTTGAAATTGAAATATGAATAAATGGATTATAAAATATAAAAAGAAATTTAGTGATGATTGAATGTTAATTTTTGTGAGCTATGTAGTAGTCGAAAAGACTAAAAAAAAGATTTTATTTTTCTATTTTTACATTTATTTATTTCCTAAATCTTACATCAAACTTTTGTATTTGTGTTATTATGTATACATATCGTTGATGAGACTATTTCTATCATACCAAATAAATTTTTTGATGACATTAAAAAATTATCATTAACACAATTGCAACTTGAATAATTATGAATATATATTACTAATTAAATTAGTATCACACAATTTTCACAGTCACAGTTTTTAATCGATTAATAAATAACAAATACTATCGCCAAACATAATTTTAAGTCATCAATAATAAAATGATAAAAAGACTTATTATAAAATTAAAAGTTAGATTTTTCCAGTATGTAAGATGTTTGGAAATTGTTTTGAACGGTTAAAATTAACTTTTCATTATATCATTCTCTTTTACATTCCAAAATTATCTAAAAATTTTATTATTATTTTTGTAAGCAACTCAATTTAAAAAAAATATATATATTATCTTAGTTTAGTTTTATATTTTCATTTAAATATGTATTATTTAATAATGGATGTAATAAGCAGAAATTACAGATATGCACCAACTTCAATTGCAGAATTTATCAGTCACGGTTTTTTTTATCTTAAATTTCACTTCTGCACTAAAGAAAAATAAAAATAGTATAATATTTAAATCATTCGATCACAAAAGTAAGATTTATGTTGTTCAATTTCTAAATTTTAAAGTCGTTATATGGGTCAATATTAAACATAAAATTTATTATTTATAAGATTTTGTATTAAAGAAAAAACTACAAGGATATTTATTTTGAGGGTCATATTTTTTTTATCTCATAAAATTAAAACCTTAAATTTATAAGAAGTTTTCTTTCGAGTATATTGTAATTTCACAAAAAACTTAGCTTAAATAGAATCCAGTATCACTGCTTAACACCAATGATCAAGTTTATATTTACTCTTTTACTCTTTATTTTCTTTTTCTTCAATATAAAAGTTTTTTTATTCGCCACGTTACTCATAAAAATAGGATGCGAAGGAGTTGGTGGAATTGTAATAAAAGATTTGTCTGATACTACACACCTTCCAGAATCTGCAACAGTAGTATTTTATTCTTCCAAAACTACCTTTTAATTTTCCATTTTAGAAAACAGGAATGTCTTCGGATTCTTAAATCTTTTTAATACATATTAAACTTGTAAAATTTAACTTCACTTCTTACTTTATTTTTACATTCAATCGTGTTTTGCTACTCACATACTAACTCTATAAAACCTTATTTTTAACATTAATTTTTATATTTTCCGTCTCTCATGCACACATTCATCCCAACCTAGGTTGTCTTTTGTTACCAATTCATCCAAGCCAGTAATCCCTACATTTCTTACGTCTTTTTATTCCAAGTTTTTTTTTTTATTCAACCACCCTAAAATTCCAAAATTTATATTCACCTTTTTATTTTTTTTATAGTTTTGATTTTTCCAAGTGAATACTAACATCTGTTCCTTCTATGAGGTTGAAATTTGCAAGTTATCGAAATGGAGAATGACAACAAAAGGCTTAAGTTGATGTTTGAGAAGTATTTTAAGTTTGCTTTTAGGCAGATTGTTATCACCTAAGTTGGGGCATTAGCAATTACTTGTACATTCATTTAGAATGTAATTTATCTTTCGGGCCGAAGAAAAACTGCAAATTTCAATTCGGCTTTAATTCATCAGGTTAGAGACAACATGACTATAAGAAAAGGTTTCATACTTCGGTCTTTCTAAATTTTAAGTTCGTGTTCAGACCCTTTTAACTATTTAAAAACCAATTTTATCAACTTCCATGATAATTATTTTGTTATATGAAGAATCATTTCTTAATATGTTTTGTTGGATGATAAGGTTTGGGAGGGGAGATTTTGGATAGAAGAATCAAATTATGATGAGTCTATTATTTTTAATCCGAATCAACTAATTAACCCTTGCTATATGAATTTAATATTGAATCTGCTTTGGAAATGAAAAATTATATCGTTAATGTTGATTAGTTGAGAAAGAATGTGAGTGCTTTAAAAAATGAATAAGAAAAATTGAAGAGAAGGTTGATTGAAAGAGGGATAGAAATTGAAATGACAAGTAAGGACTTGAGGAAAGCAGAAAAAATATGTGAGGGATCAATTTGGATGGTAAATCAGGATAATGAAGTGACTGATTCAGAAGATGATTTGAATTAATATTGACTAGCTTCATCAAATGTCAATTTAGTTTTATAAAGCTGCTCATTGAATTTTTGGTGCTGAATGTTGATATTACAATTTGATTAAATGATAATTATAATTTTTGCTGCAGAGAAGAAATAAGAAATCAAGTTAATTTCATTTTACAAATGAATATGTTAGAACTGATTGTAATCTTAACTTTTTATATTTTAAGAAATCTTTAAGTTTAGTTTCTAAAATTATGTTTTACAATTTTCATTATTTAATTTCTAATTATATTTAATTTTGCTCTTTGATTTTTGTTTTTAGTATAAGTTTTATAAAATGCCAATAAACTTACAATTATTCATGTTCTACAATTTATGTGTTTTAGATATTCATGTATTAGAGACAGATTTGTTTAGTTTGGGTTAATTTCTTTAATTTTAAATAAGTGAAACAAAATAAACATAAATTTATTTTTATAAAATAGAATAAACAAATAAATTTGAGTGAAGTCATGGAAGGTGTTATTAATCATTGCAATCTACAAAAATTGAATTATATAATATAAATATGATTTTTTAATTGCACATTCCAAAAATAAATTTACACGAAAATATATTAACGAACCTCCATTACACAGGTTCTTCGATATGATAAAAATAAAAGATTTACCAATTATATTATAAAATATGCAACTATGTAGCATAGTAGATGTTATGATTGTTGTACTATGTATAAGTTGAGGTGTATTCGGTAAGACAGGAACTTGTTGAAACGATTAACCAAATACAAATACATGTAGTTGGACTCATCTGTACAGTATTTTCGACTCTTATAAATACTAAATGACAAGTAGATTTTTCAACCCTCCTCTCCTCTCCACTGTTAAATAGTAACTTGAGTGTTTGTTCACTATTATTTAGAAGATAATAAGAATAAGAAGGTTAATATATAGATTCAAGTTTTCCTTAATTAATTTTGTTTTATATGGGACATCAATTGCACATAGATTTGTCTTTAGTGACATTGAATAATGTGACGTTCATAAATAAACTCTTTTATTATATATATAATATCCAATTATATACCATGAATGTTAAATATATAAATTATAATAGTAAATAAAATTAAATATATATATATATATAGTATTTAGGAAACTTATTTTTCTAATTTTTTTTTAAGTTTTCTCTTATAATGAAATCATATCTATTGATTTTCAATTCAAAGAAATTTTAAGTTATACGATTATTCTTTACTTAGACTATTACCATATAATATATTAAGAGTGTCATGATATTACTAAATAAATAATATTTGAATCTGGACGTCATCTAAAATATTTTATATCATAGGTTTTTTAGACTAAATAGAGGATTATGATAGCTAAGAGGCGACAAAGTAAATGTTGTCGTTATTTTGTTAAAGATTTTTGCTGTGTAAAAAAATGTATATTACAAAATGGACAATACCATAAAATATAATTATATTTTTAATCATAATTATAATCTAACCATATTCATAAAAAGTAGGTCAAAATATCTATTATAAATGAGTTATGTCTATTTGGATAGTTCTTTTTTATTTTTTTAATAGATATGTGATTTAAAAGAACAACGTAGGCAAATAAAATAAACTTACTTTATATAGTTTTACAACATTAATTTTTCTTGAGATTTAAATAACTATTAAAAACAAAAGATCATTCATTTTAAATATCCCTTATTCAAATATTATTTCTTCACTATTAAAGAATTACTAAAACAAAGATTATATAGTTAGACAATGAACGGTATTCTACGGGTGATAAATTTTGAAGTTCTTACCCACATATCTTAAGATTTTGACATAAAATTTTAATCCTAAATTTTCAGGATATTACATTATTTTCGTCCGCCAAATTTAGAATAAGTTAAAGCATTTTTCCTTAAATTTTGATTCTAATATTCAAGTTGTATTTCTCGTGTCTTAAAGTCATATATTTGATATATGTAGATAAACATAAAAAATAATACTTAAATAAAATATAAAAAATAATTTTTTATCTTGTCTATGTATGTATTTCTATCAATAATAAAATAAAACATTAATTAAAATGTGTGTAGAGTAAAAATATGTAAAAAAAAATAGAAGTAATGTTACAAAGGAGAACTTACAGAAATTGAATCAAAATTTTATAATAGAACTTAGAAAAAAGTAGTTAAAATTTTATGAGAGATACTTTAAGATTTTTAAAGTTGAAAATGGAAAATTCTTAAAATTTGAGAAAAAAGTCATATTCTAAACACAATTAAAATCTTAAAATTAAATTTATAATTAAAACAAAATTGAATAAGAATTAAAAGATGAAAAAAAATGAAATGTAGCTTTCACTAAAAAGATGAACTAGAATGCCAAATGGCAACACAGATTCCATAAGAGCTTGGTCTAAACAGAACACAGCGTCTTCTTAACACCAATGATAAAGTTTGTATCTACTGTTTTACTCTTTATTATTTTCTGGATAAAAATGTTTTCTTGTTCATCAAGTTACTCACGAAAATAGGATGTGAAAGGATTGATATGGACTTGTAATAATGTAACGCTGAAAACAACATTTCATTTTCCATTCTAGAAAACTCGGATTCTTAAATATTTTTAATGCATATTAAACTTATAAAATTAACTTCAATTTTACTTTATTTTTACGATTCAATTTTATTTTGGTACTCACCTACTAACTCTATAAAAGCAAATCGTAGTTCCTTCTCCCATTCGTCCCAATCTAGGTTGTGTTTTTGTGATGTCTTTTTATTAAAGCTTTATTTTATTTTATTTTACGTGTTCAACCACCCTAAAATTCCAAAATTTATCTCCTTTTCTTTAATGTTTTTTTGTGAATATCTTCTGGGTAATCACCAGTTTTGATTTTCTCCAAGGAAAATTCTTGTATCAGGTTGAACTTTGGAAGTTACTGAAATGGAGAATAACAAGAAAAGGCGTAAGTTGATGTTTGAGAAGTATAGGTGGAACATCACCAACTTCTCTAAGTTGGATTCTGATGAACATTGCTCTGACAAATTTATAATCGATGAACATCCATGGTACTTTATTCAAGTTTTGCTTACTGATTACGCTTCTCATAATATTTTCTTTTGTTTGTTTTAATTGGTTTTCTAAACTTTGTTTTCAGGCATATTGCTATCATCCCAGATTCGTACTTGCAAATTTATTTAGAAACCCATGTGGATGGTGCTAATTTACCTAAGGGCTGGATAAAGATTGCAGATTTCAACATAGCTTTAATCAACCAGGTGGATGACGAAATGACTATAAGAGAAGGTATATTGAAATTTTAAGTTTTTGGTCATTATTTTTGACATAGTAGACCCTGTAATCTATTTTTATGATAAAGTTTGGGAGGAGAGATTTTGGGTAGAAGAATCAAATTATGATTTGTTTTGAGTATTATATTTAATCTGAAACAACTAACCCTTGGTACATGGATTTTCCAGGATTTGAATTTGAGTTTAGTGCAGATGGCGTTTATTGTGGCTTTGATGAGTTCTTATGTTTGCATGAACTTAAAGACTCTGGCAATGGGTTTATTGTGAATGACACTTGTATCATTGAAGTTGGGATTTTTGTGACAAAGTGTGTGAATGAGAATATAGATTATCAGTCTGTCTGCAAGATTGATTACAACCACGATAGTCCTCTATTCCATGAAATGTTGAGAAGCTCATTTGAAAAAATAGACCCAAATTTTGTTCCACTATTAGAAGAAGTATGTTTAAAATATCCCTCACTTGTTGCAAGTCTAGAGAAGAGAAGTTGCAAGTTCAGTGAATGGGCATTCACAGCTTTGGGTAGAGTTCTTCATTTCCTGAGGACTAAAAAAGTGAAAGATATGGATGATGAAGCATGTAATCATCTCCAAATTTTATGGGATGAACTTAAGACATGTGGGTTTGAGTTGACTTGGTTGGAATTTTATGTTGAATCTGCCTTGGATATGAAAAGATATATGGATAAAGCTGAGGTGAGGAAGAATGTGAGTGCTTTAAAGAATGAAATAGAGGAGTTGAAGGCAAGGTTAATTGAAAGAGAGACAGAATTTGAAATTGCCAGTAAGCACTTGAGGAAAGTAGAAGAAAGATTTGGAGAGTCAACACTTGTAATGGCAATTAATGACTTGGAAGAGGTTAATGACTTGGAAGAGATAGATTAGATGAACTTCTTTTGTACACTCACAAGCTTCATTGAATGTCAATCTAGTTTTATGCAGCTGCTGATTGAATTTTTGGTGTTGAATGCTGATATTACAGTTTGATTAATAATTAATGATAATCTTTTCTGTAGAGAAGAAACAAGAAATCAAGTTAATTTCATTTTCCAAGTGAATATGTTAGAACTGATTGTAATTTTAGTTTTTATATTTTAAGAAATCTTTAATTTTAGTTTCTAAAATTATTTTTCATAATTTTTTATAATTTTATTTCAATCCTCTTTGATTAATTTTCAAAATATAGGATTTATAGAATGACAATTAAATTACAATTAATCACGTTCTGGAAGTTATGTGTTTTAGATTAATCATGTATAGGAGCTAGATTTGTTTACCTAGCTTATTAATTAGTTTTGATGAACTTTAATTTTAATTTTGAAATGAGAGGAAAAATATAAAAATAAAAATTTATTTTTATGAAATGTAATAAGCAATTAAATTTGAGTTCTGTCATGGGAAGTGTACACGAAGAGTAGTGATTATACATTGCACTTTTTAACTCCATAAAAATTGAATTTCTAATTTTACCTTTTATATACTGTATTTATATTACACAGGTCCTTTAAGTAGAAAAAGATATGATAAACATAATAGACTCACCAACTTATGCATGCAAATACAAGATATAATAAGATGATTTCCAATTTAACACAGGAAGAAGAAACTTTAATGGTCTTGTTCATCTAATTTTTATTTATTTTTAAATATACAGCATTAGCAAATTAGATGTTATGGTTGTTGTACTATGTATAAGTTGAGGTATACTTTGAAGTAATTATTTTACTAATCAATCTTTAAGTTCATACTCCCTTTCAAGATTCACACATTGTATTTAATATGGTTAATAAATTAGTTAGTAATTTATTTTGACTACTTTAATTTAAGCAATACAAATAATAAGTGTTTTACTTTTATAAGTAATATAAATATTTTCGATAAAATGTAGGTTTCTCAATTTAACACTAAATGTTCCAACTATTAAATATAAACATAAGCAGCCGAAAATATTTTGTAAATACTTCTTCCACCTCGTAGCTGAAGGTTAAAGATTGACATGTAATAAAATTTCCTTCAAAAACTCATACAAAAACAATTATACGTAATAAATTAATAATTTATGAATATCTTCGATATAAATTAGTTACTAACTTATTTTGACTAAGTCCGTCAAAGCAACCCAGATAGTTTGATAAGTAACTTATTTTAGAAAGTTATAAGTTATGTTCACTGTGTAACTTATAATTTATTTACTTTTTTTCTTTTTATATTTTAATATATCTTATAATTATCTTAGTTTATTTAGCTATTATTATTACTATTTTTTATTTATTTTTAATTTTATAGAAAAAATCAACTACTGAATTAATTTTAGTATTTGTTGAGTTATTTTTATTTTTTATTATCTTGTTTTAATTAATTATTTTTCATATTATAAATTAAAATAAGTAATGCTTATATAAAAGTTACGTATACTGAAATTTGAAAACAAACTTAATGTGAAAGTAGTTTAAATTATAAATAAAAAAATAAATTTATAAATTTTTTTAGACTAATCCCTGTTAGATTAACTAGTTTACATAAAATGACTAATTCATATATATATATATATATATATATATAAGTACTAATTTTTAATAAAAACTTATTTTAAATTTATAAAATTATAATTACACAATAACATGTTTGTCTATAAATAAAAATAAATTATCTAAAAAAAATTATTATATTTGTAAGCAACTCAACTTTGTAGACAGATTATTGTCATCCTAAGTGGAAGCATTGGCCATTGCTTTAGGAGATTGTTTAGATTGGAAAGTGAGAGGCACTGAGGATTATTTAAAGAATTTGTTTTATAGATAAGATAGATTTGAAGGAGTTGATTTGAGATGAAAGTGTGGAGAAAGTTGAGTTGTTTGAATTAAGAAAAAAATAATAAAAAATGAAGGAAAAATTTATAAAAAATTGTGAATGATTTAATAAATGTAATTGACAAAATAATTTTTTAATAGATAAAATTATAGTTAAAATTAATTTAAGATTAAATATAATTAATTTATTAAATGTGAGTAATAAATTTATTGTTATTTTAACTAATGGAATTATAAAAGTATAAGCTATCTTGAAATTAAAATTAAAATAAAAATTAAATTATTATTCTTAATAATATTATTATTTTATAAATTTATTTTATTATTCTTACTTTTTTATCATTTTAAAATTTTATTATTATAAATATTATTTATGATTTTATAATTTTTATTTTTTAACACTAATATATTAATACTCATTTTATTTTATTATTATTTTATAAAATTATTATTAATATTTTTTATTAATATATTGTTATTATTTTATAAGTTTATCAAATTTATTATTACTTTATTATATCCTCTTTTTCTTCTCTCCAAATATTCGTTCCATTACAAAGAAAAGAACTATTGCACACTTCTTTCTCGATTTTTGTAATATATTATTTTTTATTTTTTGAATTTTTCACTTTTCACGTAATTGATCTATTATCTTCTTTCCATCGCTCCTTCCAAACAAGCTGTTAGGGATAATGATTTGTTTAAATTGGAGAGTAAATTTAAATTGATTTAAGATAAAAGTGTGTAATAAATTTTATCATTTTGATTTAGAAAAAAAATAGTGAAAAAAATTTATAAAAAATTATGAGTAATGTGACAGGTGTAGTTAATAAAATAATTATTTTAATAGATAAAATTATGGTTAAAATTAATTTAAGATTAATATAATTAATTTATTGAGTATGATTGATAAATTATTATTATTTTAATTAAAGAAATTATAAAAGTATCAATTTTTTTAAAATTTAAATTAAAATAAAAAAATTAAACTACTATTGTCAATAATAATTATTTTATAATTGTTTTAATATTATTATTGTAATTATATTATTATTACTTTTCTTATCAATTTATATATTTTTTATTATTATTTATAGTTTTCAATATTAATATTATTGATATTTTGTTTTTATAATTATCTTATCTTTATTATTAATTTATAATTTATCATTTCTTATTTTTATTAATATTTTATTATTATAATTAATTAAATTTATTTTATTATAATATAATTATATATATTAATATTATTAAATTAATTATATTAAAAATATAATAAAATTCTCTTTCTTCGCAAATCTTTATAAATGAACGAAAAATTACGGTTTAAACAACTTCTTTTTTAATTTCTTCGCAAATCTTTACAAATGAACATAAAAACTCTGGGGATGGGTTTATTGTGAATTATACTTGTATCATTGAAGTTGGGATTTTTGTGACAAAGTATGTGAATGAGAATAAAGATTATGAGTCTGTCTGCAAGATTGATTACAACCATATCAAGGAACTCCATAGTCCTGTATTCCATGAAAAGTTGAGAAGCTTATTTGAAAAAATAGAGGAAAATTTTATTCCACTATTAGAAGTAGTATGTTTAAAAGATCCCTCACTTGTTGTAAGTTTAGAGAAGAGAAGTTGCAAATTTAGTTTCTAAATTATTTTTCACAATCTTTATCATTTTGTTTCTAATGATATTTATTTTTGCTTTGATTTTGTAAATATAGTTCTATAAAATTTAAATAGAATTAAAATTAATCATCAGCAAGTTATGGATTTTGGATATTATAAAATATACAACTTTACCAAATTAGATGTTATGAATTTTATAACATATAGGTCAAGGTGTACTCTACCGACACTGAGCCGTAATTGAAGTAATTAACCATATTTGTGAAAGATATATTTACTAAAGGATAAGGTTGCAAATATATTTTGTGAAGAGAAACATTATATGTGGTTAGAAAAAAGATACTAGAATGACATGTGATTATATTGATGAAAGGACTGGTCTTCAAACAGTGAAATATTGACTGAGAGTATCATATCGTAGGGATGAAAAATGTTGGAGAACTTACAGTCATCAATTTGTTATTTAAGAGTTATTTAAGAGATGTAAATTATTATATATATATTATTGTGTCATGGGAATGATTAATACTGCTATGTTTTACTTCTTCTGTTTTCTCTATAAATCTGATCGAGATTTAAAAGGTTAATTAAAATGAATTGTCCAAATATAATTGTCACATGACATATCAGTTTGGTAAACTTTCACAATTAAGAAACAAATCAATGACACTAACCAATTATAAACTAAGCCACGTCGATCCTCTTTTAAAGAGTTCAAATAAATTAAAAAATAAATAAATTAGAGATTAATTGAGAAAATTTTTGACTTGAATTTTGATATAAAACATAATCTCTTTAGATTTGAACTTGTTCTAAGGGAGAGCGACTCTATTGGTCATATAGTGTCGTCTGTGTGTAAGTACGATGTACATGATACAATACAATACATGTTATAATTACACTATAAAAAATATTAGTTCTTGTAACAAAAATTTAATAATAAATATAAATTTTGTCATTATTAATATATCATTTGTGACAATATTTTTATTTATCTCAATTATTATTATAACATTGACAAATTTTAAAAAAATGTCAAAAATATTATTTATAATAATGACAAAACTAAAAAAATGTCATAATACTCGTATTAAAAAATTACACAACATAAATAATAATTAAAAAACATATATAATAAAATTAGTTTTTTATAATAATAATAATAGTATAGTTAATATAAATTTTATTAAATATTTATAGCAGTTATTTATTATTAATGACATTATTAATTATTAATTATCGTGTTAAAGTTTTTTCAACAATAACAATATTATAAATTTATATACTTAAATACATATATATTTAGGGAAAAATATTAAATTTATATTATTTTAAATTTAAATTTATGATTTTTTCATTTTGTGATGATAATATAATTAATAGTGAGTGACACTTTTTAATTAATTACAAACAATTCCTTAAAAATAATAAATATAAATGTCATAAATAATTATTCATTAATATAAAATATTATATAATAAAATTATTGTTGAAATCTCTCATTTTATAAAATGTGTAAGTAATGCATAATATAGAAAACAATGTTTCGTATACATCTCGAATGCAAGTACTCATCACTTCCGAATAAGAATAAATGATGTATTAATTTAAAAACTCAGCTTTGAAATGCGAGGATAATGAGATATCAATTATTATATTTAAATAAAAATATTTACATAAATATATGTGCAAAAGGGAAATAAAATATAAAAATGGAGGGTTCAATTATCTTTTTAAACATTTTTGCAGTTTTTTCACAAGTATTATCTAGTACTATGATATTAGAAAATAAATTTGGTTCAAATAAAACGATATGTTACAACATTTTTACAAATTTAGTTTAACAAATTTCTCTTCTTAAATTAGTTGAGTCAAATTACATGTAGAACATAGAAATAAAAAGGAAAAAAATTATATTATATTTTTATACTAACTTATTTGAGCACATAAAATATATTTAATTTCTGACCAACTAATCAGGTTTTATTGAGTAAATTTTTATACACACAAGTATTTTTTCAGTTTGCAGTCACTATTGACTTATCTGGTTTAAGTATTCTTTCTACAAGTCAATTTTGGCCTAACCTAATATTTTTTCACAAATCCTTTTTTGACTTAACTCAAGTATCTTTTTAACAAGTTACTCTTAATTTAAATTCAGTATTTATAAGTTACTCTTAATTTAAATCCAGTATTCTATGAACCAAAAGTCACTCCAACATTAATGCAAAAGCAACCACTTTGTGATCAAAAGATCACAACATTTGCTTACTAAAGAGTAGAGTCTTTCAACATGTACAATGGTTTAGTCTTTCTACTAGTTTGAAGGATGAATACAAACAACATTCATGCAAAGCTTTTGGGCATGGATAAAAATGGGAGAACTTCCATACTTACAAAATATTTTTTTTTATTATTTTCTTTGAAACGTGTTTTTAAGTAGGCTTAAAGAAAGTTATTGAGTAACTTTGTATTCACTTTATTGTTTTCTTCTTTCTTTTCTATTATCTAACAAATTTTACCTTTCACAAGCATTTAATGCATTTCATTTATTATTAATTTCTCTTCTCTATGATAGCTTAAAGTAGCTTAAAAGTAGATCTTAGATCCTCCTCCATAGCAGCTCCAAACAGTAATAAAATTACATACTGTACATAACTGAGTCAAAGGTGAAAATAGTTTGAATCAAAGGTAAAAATAGTTTGTGTTAAAGAATTGACTGATGTTGCATTTTTAACTCAAAACTTAAGAGGTATTTGAATAGAGCTATTATTTGACAAATATTTTTAATGAGAAGCATTGCACACATTCTTTGAGTGACAAACTTTAAACATTAGGAATATCCTAAGTTTAAGTCATCTTATACTCTAATCATCATCTATCTTTTATCATCTATTTTGATCTTAAATTTCACTCATGCACTAAAGAAAATTAAAAATAGTATAACGTTTAAATCATTCGGTCAAAGTAAGATTCATGTTATTCAATTTCTAAATTTTAAAGTATTTATAGGTCATATTAAACATGAAATTTATTATTTATAAGATTAAAGCCTTGAATTTATAAGAATTCTGTTTTGGAATATACTGATATAACATAAAAGGATAATTTATAAGAATAAAAGTTATTAATTCTTTTACATTTATTATTTTACATTTCATTATTTCTTTTATATTTAAATATAAAAGTTTTTTTTATTCACGGCAATACTCTTGAAAATAGGATGTGAAGGGGGTTGGTGGAATTGTAATAAAATATTTGTCTAACACCGCTATTTCCAAAATCAGCGACGGAAAATATTTTCTTCTTCCAAAACCACCTTTTCATTTTCCCATTTTAGAAAACAGAACATCTCTTCGGATTCTTAAATATTTTTAATGCCTATTAAACTTCAAAAATTGAACTTCAATTTTTACTTTATTTTTAACCTTCAATCTTATTTTGGTACTCACATACTAACTCTATAAAACCAAATAATAGTTCCTTCTTTCATTCGCACATTCATCCCGATCTACTTGTTTTTCTTTTTGTTACCAATTCATCGAAGCCAGTTATTCCAAGTTTCTTTTTATGTATTCAACCAACCTAAAATTCCTAAATTTATCTTTACTTTTTTATTTTTTTATAGTTTTGATTTTTTTTCCAAGTGAATAGTAAGATCTGTTCCTTGTATCAGGTTGAAATTTGGAGGTTACTGAAATGGAGAAAAACAAGAAAAGGCTTAAGTTGATGTTTGAGAGGTATAGGTGGAACATCACCGACTTCTCTAAATTGGATTCCAAAGTTGAAAATTGCTCGGACACATTTATAATCGATGAGCATCCATGGTACTTTATTCAAATTTTGCTTACTCATTACTCTTCTCATAATGTTTTCTTCTGTTGGTTTTAATAAGTGTTTTAACTCTTGCTTTTAGGAGGATTGGTATCATTCTAAAAATGTGATATATATGGATGATGAAGCATATAATCATTTCCAAATTTTGTGGGAAGAGCTTCACACATTTGGGTTTGATTTGTCTTGGTTAGATCTTCATGTTGGACTTGTCTTGGAAGCAAAAAGTTGTAAGGACAATGTTGATGAGGTGAGAAAGAATGTGAGTGCTTTAAAGGTTGAAACAGAGAAGTTGAAGGCAACTTTGATTGAAAGAGAGACAGAACTTAAAATGGCAAGTAAGGACTTCAAGACAGCACAAGAAAGATTTAAATTGATGGAGTTTTTGGTGGAGGCTACTGATATATTTTAAGAAATCTTCAAGTGTAGTTTCTAAAAATGTTTTTCAGAATTTTGATTCTTGATTTCCTAGTTATATTTAACTTTGGCTCTTTGATTTTTGTTTTAAATATATGTTTTATAAAATGTCAATCAAATTACAATTAATAATGTTCCGGTAGTTATGTGTTTTAAATATTCATGTATGTATTGAGAAAGATTGTTTTGCCTAGCTTATTAATTTTAGTTTCGTTTACAAAATAACTTTTTTTTAAAATAGCATAAATAATCAAATTTGAGGGAAAAACTAGTGATTGTTGTTTATAGCATTCTTCACCTTCTGAAAATTGAATTTTAAATTTTTATTTTTCATATTGTATTTTTTAAATTACACATTTTGTCAAAATGTATTAATATATTAATACATTTGAAAAATATGTATTCTAGAATATATTATTAGATTTATAATAAATGTTATTTTCATTTTAACAAAGCAGAAATAAATTTTAGAGGTTGTTGTTCACCTAAACTTTTACTACAAAATATATAGCATCAGTAAATTCACAAAGATGTTATAATTGTTTAGAAGTGTATAGGTTGGGTCTAGGTTCATTAAACAATTGGTGTAATTAATTTTGGTAATTGCTATAATGGATAAAATTATTATTTATTGAAATGGATAAATCCCAAGAAGTATATTAGACTTACTTGGATAGTGTTTTATTTTTATAAATAATGTGAATATTTTTAATAAAATGTAGGTTTCTCAATTTAACACTTAAATATTCCCACTATTAAATATTAACTTAAGCAGCCGAAAATATTTTGTAAATACTTCTTTCACCTCGGAACTGAAGGTTAAAAGATTGACATGTTTTAATAAAATTTACTATTCAGACAAAATCTACTTGTTCTTTTCGTAGTATTAACTGGATTATCTACTTGTTCTTTTCGTATTGTTAACATGATTAGATATTTACTATTTAGAGAAAATTTACTTGTTATTGTTAACTTGATTAAATTTTTTTTTTTTTTTTTTGTTCTCGGTTAATATGTTGAGTAGCTTTACTTTAGAAGAGTTTTCCAAATCGTCCAAAGGAAAGTCGACAGTGAAGATAGCTGAGACAATTTCGTTGTGTTTGGAAAAAATCCGAATGTTTCTTTCTCCAATGTTACTTTTGGGGTTGAGATTGTTAAAGGTGATGTTTGAGAAGTATAGGTAGAACATCACCGACTTCTCTGAATTGGATTCCGATGAATATTGGTCCGAGAAATTTATAATGGATGAGCATCCATGGTACTTTATTCAAATTTTGCTTACTCATTA
>Ga0209700_102088_pt1 | contig 41081 bp, 26 predicted proteins | sample SiratroredBW_FD_187528 | JGI IMG/M metagenome (GOLD analysis project Ga0209700, IMG submission 187528) | Root nodule microbial communities of legume samples collected from California, USA - Siratro red BW (SPAdes) (version 2) | ecosystem: Host-associated > Plants > Roots > Nodule | place: USA...
AATTATCACTTATATATATATATATATATATATATATATATATATATATATATATATATATATATATATATAGTGTATGTATATATATTGAAGGTGCTTTTATGTATTCGTTTGCAATTATTTAAAATGTTCTAATTTTTTTCATTGTTCTTTTTTTTTTTAATATGACAGGTATTGAGATAGAGTATTCAAATTTGGATGTATTATGATGATGAGAAAGTAGTAAATATTCATATTACGGGGAGACTACGACAAATAAGAGAATGTCAAAGTTGTTAGTTGTTAAAATTAACAAAAGTCACAAAAGGGTGGAACAGATTAGACTTGATCGCTGAAAGCAAATTGTGACAAAAATAATAAGACACCTTAATGATTTTTAAATAATAAATAAGTTTAAAATAATTTTTTTATTATAAATTTTATCTCTGCAAAAACTTAAATATTTTATTTTTTCTAAACTTATGGACTGATCATGATTTTTTTTTCACAATAAGAGAGATAATAAATTGAGATAAATTTATTAGAATCTTAATTTAGTTGAGTTTATTATTCTTTTATGATTCGTTTTTGTCTTTTTCTATGTGTATTTATGTCTAGGTTATTTAAATTGAACTAAACTATAAGAGAAATATCTTGGAAATATATTAACATAATTAAAATTTATCTTGGAACATGTGTTACTACCTGCTCGTAATTAATGTAATTAAATTTTAGGTATTTTCAATTTTGTGATTTATTTGGTGAATGAATTAGGTTTTAATTAAAAATAAATTTTAAATTCAATTAAAAATTAAGAATGTTGTTTTTTTCACTTTTGATATTTTTGGGTAAATGAGTTTTAGTCACACACTTAATTTATTTTTATCATAGCAACAACATTTTTATTAAAAATAAATTCTACTATATGTATTATGATCCCATTGTTTACGATTTTGTAAACCTTTTATAATCTTAATTATAATTTTGATTTTAACTATTTTATTTATAATTTATTTTATAAAAATTATTTTCTATAAGTTTTGAAATATTTCAACCAATTTAGTATAATTTATAAGTGTTCTAGTAAAAAAAGATTAATAGTATTTTTCTAACAAGAGCATGTTTCTTTTTTAAACTTGGTAACTACAAAATAATACGTTTTATATTTATGACCTAAAGTAGTTTAATTTGTTATCAATGTCATCTAAACTCAATGTATGTTATTAAGTCAATTAACATGGGTTAATTTTAAATTGTGTTGGTTGGAGTTGTGTTATCCTAACAATGTAAAAGTCGAATAACTAAAAATCCTGCTTGATGAGTTTACCTGATAATGTAAAAGTCGAATAACTTCTTTATCTCACAGATACCTCGATAAGGAGAAAATGTATTGATACCACCTTTTAACAACGAAATAAATATGAATCATACTTAATCACCGAAACAATATCTAATAACTCTTTACTAATTAATATCTCTTATTTATATTTATATTGATTACCTATTCTTTTAATGATTTGTTCAAATTAACATGTACTCGTGTAATTTCACAACAACAAAATAAAGTTATTCAAATGGTAGGAATACTTAATTTAAATAAATTTCATGTTAAAGAAAAATAAGTATAGTGCATTCTAAATCTAAATCTTAATTTCTCTCTCTGTATATTTTTTGCCTGTTAAACTTCAAGTGTATTATTACTGTATAGTAAAGCATTTTCTTTTTCATGTATGATGCGCATACTTTTCTGATACTTATAATTATATACTAACGGATATTTTTTTAATATATCCTTTAACACGTAAACACTTTACTTATTTGTTTTATTATATTTTCTTTTAAGCAACGGTTGAAACTCATGTCATCAAGTGTATGATGACATCAGCGTCCGGCCGATGATAAAACAACAAAACCTACAATTATAATAGACGTAATTAATTATAGTAGTATATTTTCATTACATTTTTTTCAAACCACATTAATAATTAAAAAAGTAATATATGTATATATAAAATATTATTTATCTAAACTCTAATTTATGTAAAAGTTTTCAACGTAACAGAATATTTGTTTACAAAAAATGTCCTGAACAGCAAAGACCGTATAATAAAATGAGTATGCAAAAACAAATAATTAATTTTTTCGGTTCTTACACTAGGGTAATTTTTCAAATTTACTAAATTGGACAAACTTTTAAGAAATTATAAAAATAGATAATGCATAATTTCTAAAGGATAAAATAAAAAATTTAAAACAAAATTCGTGTATCTAACATATGATTTCTCTAAAAAAAATAAAAAATAAAACTTATATTTTGAAATTAGAACTTCTTATTTTAAATTCGTTTTTCTTAAACATGATTTACCCATACATAATTTACCACTTTATGTAATTTTTTAAGACTCTATCAATTTTAGTAAATTCCAACAAAAATTGTCCCACTTTAACGTAAAAAAACAAACCTTTTCAGCTAATTGTGACCCCTTCATTCATTTTCCTTTACCTTCTGTATTATAGTATCGCTTGGTGCATCGTCCAAAAACTGAAGCTTAAATCCACCAAGCACAAATCTATTGGCATATTAATATCTTCAGAGAAAAACAAAAGCTTTTCATGTCGTGTGCTAACCGCTAAGTGGAGCACACCAAAAAGTTCCCTTTGCCCCCCTTAATATATTTCTTTCGTAGTTGGTTCAATGTTCTGGTTAATAACAAATCATTTCACCTGTGTTTGCTCAGATTAGTCCATTCCAACTCTGTTAATGAATAGAATATATTATATAAACACAGTAGGCTTTTAACTATTTTTTCTTATTTCAAAATTTAAATTTCAACTAGCAAATCTTTTTTCAACAATTTATACTAAAGCTTCAAATACTAGTGACAGCAGCCCACTTATGAGCACATATCAATTGATATTAACAATGTTTTGAACTATTTTTCAAACGTTAATCTTTTGAATGGAATTTTGGATGTAAGACTTATTTTGTCAGATGAAAACCATAAAACTAGTCATGTATGGAAAATTAAATAAAGGTCCAAATGATAATGGGCACTTTTGAGATGATGTATTTTATTTATAGAACCTCCTAGTCCTAGGTATCCCCAGCAAACAAGAAATAGAGTAGTTCAGAATTGAACAGTGGCATGAAGAAAAAGGCATCACGGGATGAACTTTTGTTGGTAAACCGTATCCAACAGGGAATAGTGGGTGCCATTCACACATGTAAAAGGGCACCATCACTTGAAGGTGGATTTGGTTGCCAACTTTGTTTGGAAGGGGTTCCAATAACGATTTTTCTCAGCTTCAGAATGACTTTTGCTTACCCTTTTTAACATTTTCTTTTCTGAAACTTTGAAGGCTTTCCCTTTTCCTTATCAAGTATCAACTCTTCAAAACCAATTATTAATTTAATTAGACTATACCATTTATCATGTAGACCTGAGAACAAATACATTTCAGTTAGGCGTTTAATCTAATAATCATACGTGCATGATTTTCTAACATTAAGGATTAGGTACACACCAAACGCCCCCATTTACTAGAAGGATTGTGATCAGAGTAAATGTTCTTCGGGGCATGTCTAATATCAGTCACGTCTCTATTTTTGTCAACATTTTGGTATAACGGCACAAACAACTTCATTAACTGAAACATATTTTATTTGCAATAGGCGAACATTTTTGGTCAATTCTGGCTAGTCATTAATTGTCAATGTTTTTGTTACGTGGAACATGATTACATTTCTGCTGGGATTCTTATTGGAAAATGATGTTTTTACCTTGAAACAATCACTTCACAACTTGCTTCTAAGGACAATGCAGTCATCAAAAAATAAACTTTTATAAGTATAAAAAAGAAAAAAAAAGGAAGTAATAGATATGAACTAGTTGTATAATTTTGTTGAAGATACATTACTCATTCCTGTTCAGTCTAATATAGATATATACATAAGGAGGGTAAATGTTGTCATACTTTAGTACTATTTCAATGGTCTCATGTGACACTATCTTTCAATAGTTTGTCCTTAAGACAGGTTTCTGAAAGACTGTTATGCCCCCAAGGGAAGACTTCCTTAATGTGAAATTGTGGAAACCGAGGGGCCGGGGTTTACCAAACCCATTTTAGCAATAAAAACTAAAATAAAAAAAGAATTCTTTTTAACATGAAAGAGAAGTTAGAGTTGGCCATTGATTTTATATATATGTAAGGCCATTCACTTGTCATTATGCAAATGATAGCACGTTTTTTTAAGCTTCCAGGGAGAATATTAAAAACGGAGATAACAGGATTAGACAAACTATTCCGAGGGAAAAAAACGCTCGGAATATTGCTCTGTTGGCCTTTCATCTCCCCTTGTTTTGTACTTCACAACGAAAATACATTTCTGATTCTGAAGGTTCGTGCCTCCATTTCTGTCCTTAAAATTCCTTTGATTCACATGCATGGAATGATGAGAGCTTAATTTTTTGCAATTTTAACAGAGCTTTATATGAGTTCGTTTTGGCATTTTCTTTTTTAATTTGTTCATACGAGGCCTTGCATGTTGTTGTTCAGAAATGAAGGTAATGTTTGTTTTTCAGGTTCGCATTATTAAGAGATGAAGGGGGAGGTGGTGGGTAAGAAGAGCAGACGGGTTTTCTTGCTTTGGTGGTTTGGAATAACTCTGCGGTTGTTTTTCTTACTCGGTGCCTGTTCTGAGAAGACAACATTTAGGTTCTAATCTACTCTTCTTTTGCATTTTATCTCCTCCCATCTTACGTTTGTGTCAGAGAGAACAAAAAGGAATGGAAAACATTCTAAGTTGGATGTTGTTGTTTTCATTCTTTCTATGAAAAGTAATTTAAAAAGGGTAACCATATTCAACATCACACTTCTATACCTATTTATATATCTACTCATATTTTCTCACAATAAGGATATTTTAGTTACTTCAACATTTTAAATACCACCAGCATTTTTACTTTTCATTTCTCAACGCATCACTAACTTTACCTCATGCTTTTTTATTGTTAAGAAAATAACATTACCAGTTAAAATAAACAAATGAGGAGAGAGAGTGTGGCATAAGCAGAAAGAGTCACGGTTTCTTTGTCTTTTGTGTCCCCTTTCTTAGATCACATGCATCCTTTTAGAATTCTATGTCCTCTATAACCTTTTAAGTTAAATATATTTGTCATTTTTGTGTTAACTTTTTTTTCCCTTCTGAGATGAGTGCATTACTTTATGGTTTATGGTAATGAAAAGTTAGCCACTACTGTAGTGGTAATGAAAGGAATTGATTCTTGCACCCATGTCATCCCTGAACAGTCTCACTTTTAATTTCACATGTCTCCTCAACCCTCTTAATCATAACCATAACCTGAACCACAGATAATTTATATATAACATAAAACTTACAACCCAACTCAAATATTTTGTACTTTTAACCAATAACATAAAATTTGTATTTTTATTCTGCATCAACAAAAATGGTCTCTACAATAATAACGAAATATTCTATCTTCTGTTCAAAGCATAGGAATAAATGTTAAGGAATTTAACTAAATTGATACGTGAACCTCACACACATGAATATATTTGTACATAGTTTTTTTTGTTCCATAACAATGGTTTCACTTTATTTTATAAAGTTTTTGTTTCCATGCATGCCCTTCATCTCCAGAAGAGCTCTGAGGAAGAGCAGCCCCTCGGAACGGAATACTTCAAATTCTGGGGTCATTCTGAATACAAATAACAGTCAACAGGTGATGCCAGCTGGCTTTTTCCAAGAGTTAATTTAATTCCTTCACAGGTTAATTTGATTTTCTCGTTTGGTTTGGTCCGAAACGTGTGAATCGTTTTTGACCCCAACAATTGTCTTGGACTTTCACTTTTTCAGTTGGTGGTCGACAATGGTATTGTTTCCGTCAAATTTTCAAGACCGGAGGGTTACATCCTTGGAATGTCATATAAAGGAATTAACAATATACTCGAAGATGAAAACGAAGAACAAGATAGAGGGTATTTACCTACTTCTCAAGAAATTCAAGTTGTTCAAGTTTAAATTATTAAGTTTGGCACAAAGTCAAAGGAACTAGTCCATGGTTTAATTCTTAAATTGACCGAATAATACGTGTTCATATTTGTTTCTAGGTACCTGGATGTCGTTTGGAATACGCCAGGAAAGCCTAGTAATTTTCAGAGGTATAATTTTGTGTCTTCTTGATTATTATATCATATATGAAATTACCGCTTAATGACAAACTAGTAGTAGTACTAGTAGTAACAATCTGAAGTGATTCACGAGACTAATTTATAATTGGAACCGTTCTGCAGAATCTTCGGGACAAATTTTTCGGTGATAGCAGCTGACGAGAATATGGTTGAGCTTTCATTTTCAAGAACATGGACATCATCCATGAGTGGCTCAAGTGTCCCCATGAACATTGACATAAGGTGGATAATAAGTTATAGTCTACAGAACATACATGGACAGTCATACTCTTAGTTAATGACAGCTATATTATTAGCGTTACACCAAACAAACTTTTATACGCAGATACATTTTGCGAAGTGGTGATTCTGGATTTTATTCATATGCAATTTTTGATCGCCCTGAAGGATGGCCTGCGGTGGAGATTGACCAAATAAGGATCGTTTTCAAACTCAACAAATCCAGGTAATACACACAATTTAAATCTTTCCATTTATTTTAATTTAATCCTCCTGTGAATTTTTTCTGCAAGTAAGATGAAAATATGTTTAAAAGGTGAAGTATTTTCTTTTGGCGAATAAAAAAAGTCAAGCGTTTACTTTTCGTTTACTATTTAGTTAAAAAGTTACTCTTTTTCAATAGTTTAAAATAATTTTAATTTTAATTTATAATGATGATTATTATAAAAGTCAACAGGTGATAATAATAATAATAATAGTTTATGACAATGTTTGGTTATATGACCATGTAAACGAATGCAAAAAATTTAGACTGGGTGAAATAGTAAATTTTGGTAACTAAACTTTTTGGAAGCAACAGAGAATGCGATGCAACCGTGTGATCTATCTACTAATGGAAAAATGAACGGCACAGGTTCAAGTATATGGCAATGTCAGATGAAAGGCAAAGAAACATGCCAACGATGAGAGATAGAGAAACTGGTCAAATCTTGGCCTACCCTGAAGCAGTTCTATTAACCAGACCAGTGAACCCAGAATTCAGAGGAGAGGTATGCAACACATTTTTGTACGATTATTGTCGTATATACCAATATTTGTTTGGCTGTCTTTTCCTTTGTTGGTTCGAAAGTCAAGATACCCGTGAATGCGAAGAAATGATGGTTTTTGTGTTGGGCTCAGGTGGATGACAAATACCAGTACTCATGTGAAAACAGGGCTAACACTGTGCATGGATGGGTGAGTGGGGATACCGATGCACCCGTGGGTTTCTGGATGATAACCCCAAGTAACGAGTTCCGCAATGCTGGGCCCATCAAACAGGACCTCACTTCACATGTTGGCCCCATTACCCTCCAGGTATGTCCTACTAATTCCTGTCTTCATCATTAAGAACAAAATTGCTTAAATATTATTTTTAAGATAAATCATAATTTTTCTGTAGAACATTTTTCATAATCAAACATATCACTGCATTAAATATTCAAAGAGCATGTTTTAATTAGATGAAAATGTAAAATCATTTTAATTTTGTGTAGATGTTTGTGAGCACTCATTATGCTGGGAAGGAGGTAACCATGGGCTTTCAAGAAGGGGAGGGTTATAAAAAGGTTTTCGGCCCTGTGTTCGCGTACGTTAACTCTGCTTCAGGCGAGGATGGTACACTATCCCTCTGGTCAGATGCTGTGCAGCAGGTACCAGTTACTCCCAACACCACCCAACTCTGCTTATTTATCAAAGGTTACTAAAGCTCTTGTATCATGACACATGATTTGATTTTGTTCTGTTACCGATCAGCAAGCCAAAGAAGTTAGAAGTTGGCCTTATGAATTTCCTCAATCAGTAGATTTCATTCCACCCAATCAAAGGGGAATAGTTTTGGGAAGATTACTAGTGAAAGATAGGTAATGCCAATGCTTTGTACCCACATTTTATTTCTTTAATTTCTTAGTACCTATAAAAGAGGCTAATGTTCTTTTTATTCCTTGCTTCACCAGATACTTCAGAGGAGGTAGGCTTCTGTATGCTAACAATGCTTACGTTGGTCTAGCATTGCCTGGAGATACAGGGTCATGGCAAATAGAAAGCAAGGTATGTTTGGACTTGGTGTCACTAAAACTTATTTTATGTAATTGTTTTAGTTAGGCACTAAAAATGGGTTTGAATTTTATGCTATGGACAGGGCTATCAGTTCTGGACTCAAGCTGATACAAAGGGTTTTTTCCTGATTAATAATATTGTGCCCGGTGACTACAATTTGTATGCATGGGTTCCTGGCTTCATTGGTGATTACAGATATAATGTTACAATCACCATCCCAAAGGGTAGAATTTTCTTCCCAATTTTCTTACGGGTTCAGGCCAAAATTATTTGACTTGCCCAACTGAACAATTACTTGTTTGAATCTCTAGGAGGAGTCATCACATTGGATTCACTTGTGTATAGTCCACCAAGAAGTGGACCAACCATATGGGAAATTGGGTTCCCAGATCGCACGGCTGCAGAATTCTATGTACCAGACCCTTACCCTACGCTCATGAACAAGTTATACACCGAACAGCGCAGTGACAAGTAATCCAAAACTCATTACATTATTAATTAACATTTGCTTCTTCTGTTTCCCTGTCTTCTAATTTTTCACCTTTTTGTTTTGGGGTCTCCACTTTCGACAGGTTTAGGCAATACGGGCTGTGGGAGCGTTACACTGATTTATATCCAAATGATGATCTTGTTTACACTGTTGGCGTTAGCAAATATAACAAGGATTGGTTTTATGCTCACGTTACAAGGTAACTTTAGTGTATAATTTCTGTGTAGCGTGAAAAAATGACACTTGATCAACTAGAAACCATCAACTATTTTTAGGATAAGAAGTGATCAAACTTACAATAATATTTTGTGATTGAAATGATAATTGAAAAACTTTTTTCTGTTAGTAGTCTTTCAATTTTGTGGATAACTAATTAACCGAAGAAATATCAGGAACACACGTTCTTAACACACTCTTTTAAACACATTTCCTCGCACAAAATTATCATATATCATGAAATTTGATGATCTCAAACATCATATTAAATGAACCTAGATTCTAAACTTTGACTCTAAATTGCACTGTATTCAGAAACATGGGAAATAAGACATACCAGCCAACGACATGGCAAATTACATTTGAACATCCAAATCAAGTAGTAAGAGGAAACTACACATTGCAACTGGCCTTGGCATGTGCCAATGATGCTGACCTACAGGTACATGGTGTGCAGTGACATAATTAAGCATTTTTCTGTTAAGAGCATGGGTTAATGATTTTTTAAGACGTGTTATATGGATGATGATATTAGGTTCGTTTCAATGACCCTGAAGCTAATCCTCCAGACTTTGCAACTGGGAAAATAGGAGGAGATAGTGCCATAGCAAGGCATGGTGTGCATGGATTGCATAGGCTGTTCAGCATTGATGTGGCAAGTGATCGAATTGTGAAAGGAACCAACACCATCTATCTGAAGCAGTCAAGAGCTAGGAATCCTTTTCAAGGAGTAATGTATGATTATATCCGTCTAGAACGCCCTCCATTGACATTGATATGATTATGTCCCACCCACTGAAAATAGGCCCTGTACATATAGATTTTAGACATTTTAATGTATTCTTTCATCTTTTACAGCCAGTTTGGATTTGAGGATTTCATCCTCCACATACACCCAAAAAGTACAAAGGATACGAAAAACAAAAGTTCAAAAAATAAAATAAGTTTTAGATGATCAATTTATAATTATATTTATTTAAAATATATGGTAACATTTTCTTTATACAAATGTTATTATATATAATATAAAGATAGTATTTTAATATTTTATAAATAAATATTACTATAAATAATATATACTAAGTTAATAAATAGTATACTAAAAGACAGATTTTCTTTTAATTAAACAAATAAATACGATATTAAAATGTGTGGAAGTCCAGTCAATGAAGTGTTTTATCCTAAGTCTTAATCTAAAAAAAAAGGCACTGTATTAAAAATAGACATAAGAGTAACGAAAAGTTCAAACAATGTTATGTTTATTTTGGATGGAACCGATAGACCACGTTTTGATGTAAATAAGTTAAAATAACCTTATTATGTTTATTTTTTATTATCGATTTTAAAAAATAACAAAAAGTGAAAAAATGAAGGCGCATAATAAAAAATATTATAAAACATATACAATGATAAAATTGATTAAAATGATTAGTGACAAACAGTGATATTGTATATTGTTAATTAAATGAATAATCATATTGTCTCTTTCTCGAATTTTTAATTTTGGTCTAAGGTAAAGTCCACTAATTATAACAATCACTCACTCGTTGCACAAGTCTTTGCTAACTTTTCTCAGGTTCTATTGCTGTCGGGAACTAAGTTGAAGATGTTGAATCGAATGAGAGTCCACTTGTAGAAAACTCTCTGACGCTCAAGTCAGTAAGAGTGTAAAAAGGTGTTTAGGGAATAAGAGTATGAGTGTAATGAGATAAATGATACTCTCTGTAGAACTAGGTTATATTAATAAGACCTTGTCAGTAAAGATAATATATTTTCCATAATGATTTTGGACGTTAAGAATCACGAATTATCATTATGTAGTGTGATTGAGATCAAACGTAATATTCTATTTAATTGGTAATCAATAGTGGGTTGGGCCGTAATAGATTTGGTTGAATTTGGCCTTATTACGAGGTAGGTACACAAGTCCCCGAGTTCGTGATTCCAACAGATGGACCGTTGTAGTGGCCGATATGTGTTCAGCTTGACATATGTCAAGTTAGGGTTGACCGAGGTGGTTTCACCTTGGCTCACCTTTCCATTTGGATAAGGTTTTTCCTATTCGGCGTTGAGCCTTTGTATGATACGCCTTTGGATTCGGCGGTGGAGTCATCATGACTAGCATTTCATGAAGCACAGAGATAAAAAGGTGTGATGTGACTGATGGGCTTTTTTCCTGCCTTTCTTCAGATGATGCCATGTGGCTACATTTTGTGTGGTGTAATCTAGTCTGTTGAATTCGGAGAGTCTAGCATTACTAAGGAAGAGACTTTTTGTTTACTCATTTTTGCGTTTTCGCTCTTGCCTTCAAGTAACCCCTTGCTTTTCTGAGAGCCTGACTTGCTCGTTCGAACTTTCCTGCTTCTTCATTTGACACCTCTTTTACTTCTAAGTACGCTCATGGCCTCCTCTTCCTCTTTTACTGCTTCTTCTAGTGCTGATAGAGCAATGCTAGGTAGCGAGGTTACTCCCCTGGGTGAGGGAAGCTCCTCTGAGCGAACTGTCTCCTTGTTTGGTGGGGAGGAATCTCTAGAGAGCACCCTTTCACTTCCCCTGAACGAGCCACCTCGCGCTCCTATCAATGTATATATGCCCATAACTCCCTCTATTCCTAGGAAGAGAAAAAAATCCTAACCCTAAGGTCACGAACCCAGAGCCCTCTGGTGCTTCGAAGAGGGTTAAGAGGGCTCATCACCCTTCCATTATTGACCTTGAATACTCTTGGGTGCTAAGCGACGTATCAAAGCATGCCTTTGAGTATGATAGTAGAGAAAAGGTGGATAGATTTGTTTACGTATATACTATCTGCCACGAGTTTGTTGCTAACTATGCCATGGCTAGGCCTTGTAAAGCGTATGAAAGAGTGTACATGAAGCCGAAACCAGATAGCTACGACTTTATCTATGTATATGAGTTTTTGTTTAAAGAGTATGACATCACTTTTCCCCTAACCAATTTTGAGGCGGGTATGCTGACTGTGATGAACATAGCCCTGAGTTAGTTGCATCCCAATAGCTGGGCCTTTCTGAAGTGTTTTGAACTTCTCTGTGAGCACTTAGGCTTCGAGCCCTCAATAAACATTTTTACATACTTCTACCAGACGAAGTTCGAGAAGTTGGTCGGTTGGGTGTCTTTGAGTAGCTGCCGCTTCGGGGTCCACTCCTCTCGGCATGACCCCCTAAGGTAATTAACATAGAAGGCTTTTCTGAAGGTGGGATAGGCTCTCCCAGTCCCCACGCTGCTCAACCCTAGGAAACCACTGGTCAAACACCCTTCACCGTAGTGGCCGCCCCGACCAAGCCTTCGACATCGGGCCATTCTTCACGGGGCGTGGGACTAGGTATTAGGTTTGACCATCTGAATGTCACCTACCTCGACATCCAGTCCCATTGGCACGTGAATCGAAAGGCCAAAGACTTGAGGGTGCCTATCCTTTTGACGTCGAGCTGGCGAAGGTGGGCGTTGCCGGGTGTCTTAACATTGGTAGTGTTATGTTGGGAAGGTGCTTATCCATTATGCAACATTGTCGTGTTGCTGCTGAGAGCCAGTCTGACTTGCAGAGAAAGAATGCCAATCTAGAGAAGCAAGTTAAACAACTTCTGAAGGAGAAGGCAGATAAGGATGAGCTGGAAAGACAAGTCCAACAGCTCAAAAAAGGCCAATGTTGACAAGGACTCGACCTTTACTGCCAAAGAGCTCCAACTTCACTTTCATGGGTTGTGCAAGCATCACGAAATCGAGTTAATACGTCGCCAAGGGGAGCTGGTCCGCACTGAAAGTGCTTTGAAGGAGGTTGAAGATGAGATGGTCGACTTGAAGAAGGAAGTGGCTAAGAAGGAGTCTAATTCGCAAAGGTGAGAAGAAGAGTTTGCCCGTAAGGAAGCTGGGTGGGATGAGGAGAAGCTCCAGCTTCAAAGAGGCTGTGTCGATGCTTATGAGGAAGGCTTCATGAAAGCCATGAAGCAGGCTTTATGTTTTCTCCCGACTTAAAGCCGACACGTTTTGACATTGATAAGGAGGTCATTGACAGCCAACTTATAGATGATTAAATATTTTTATTCCGAACAATGTTGAACCTGTAGGTCTATAAATATTTTTATTCCAAACAATGCTCTGAAAACAATGCTGAACTTATCTGAATGTTTATATTCTATATGCTTGCCTGATTCGCTTTATTGTCTCGATCGCTTCTAATTTAAGCGTTTAGCCTAGTTGCATGAGTTCGCCTGACTTAAGCGATAGCTTAGCCGTTTTACTTTAGAGCCATTTAGTATTGGCCTAACTTTGTTTTTGACGCATAAGCATTTACATAAGCGTTTTTATCCGTCTTTGTGTTAGGTTAAGCATTTGCTTAGCCATCCTGTAAGTTTAAGCATTTGCCTGACTTCGTTTCTATCTTAAGCGTTTGCTTAGTCGTTCAACAGTTTGCCCGACTATAGATTAACTTAAGCGTTAGCCTAGTTGTGGCTTGGTGTGTGTTAGTATAAAAAATACATAAAGGAAATTTTGAACTTTTATTGACTCGAGTACGGGTTTCGTTAAAACCCTCCTTAGTGAAAACATCCAAGTCAAGGAAAGAGTACATCGTACATGTTCCTCATAATTAACTGTAATACATTTTAAGATGGGTGGCGTTCCATGTTCTTAGTATGAGCTTGCCACCTAGTTCCCCAAGCTAGTAGGCTCTGTTTTGGAAGGCGTCTGCTATTCTGAACTGGTCATCCCAGTTTAGTGCCGATTTTCCCTTCTGCCTGTTTCTGCGGGCCTCTACAACCTTTCTCCATACCAAGTCGCCTTTCTAGAATGCTCGTTCCCTTACTCAGGTGTTGTAGCGTCATGCTGCTCTTATCTTGGCCGCCTCTTCACCAACTCGAGCTTCGTCTTGGACCTCCTGTACCAGGTCTAGCTCAACTCGAAGGTTATCATCATTGTCTTCCTCTTGATAGTTTCTTCTTCTCCACAAGACTTCCCCAAGCTCTAACAGTATTGTAGCGTCTGACCCGTATGTGATTCGGTAAGGGGTCTCCTTGGTTGAAGATTGTGGCGTGTAATGATATCCCCATGGTATACCTGGGATTTCTTCGGCCCACAGTCCCTTTATCTGGCAGAGCTTCTTTCTCAATTCCCCTAGTATGACCTTGTTGGCAGCCTCCGCCTGTCCATTCGTCTGTGGGTGCTCAACACTTGACGTCAAATGCTTCACACCAAGTTGTTTCAAGAACTAGTCAAAGTTCTTGTATGTCAATTACCTACCATTGTCGGTTACCAAGTTGTATGGTAGGCTATGTCGGCAGATGACATTCTTCCATAGGAAGTTCTGTACATATCGGGCTGAGATAGTTGCAATGGGCTCGACTTCAATCCACTTGGTGAAGTAGTCAATGGCTACTATCAGAAATTTTACTTGCTCCTTTGCTAGTGGAAAAGTATCAATGTCCACCCCCCATCTACTAAAGGGCCATGGTGTCGCTGTTTGATGTATCTCTTCTGAGAGTGTGTTGAAAATGGAGCCGTATTTCTGAAACTCTTGACACTTCTTAGTGTAAGAAGGAGCGTCTTGCTTGACGGTCGGTCAATAATATCCTTCTCTAAGAACTAAGACAACCATGGACCTTGCCCCTGAATGCATTCCGTAAATTCCTCTGTGGAGCTCAGAGAGGACATAGTTGGCCTAAACCTGGTCAAGACACTTAAGCAGTGGTGAGAAGAATCCCCTCCTGAATAGTTCTCCGTCTATGACCGTGTATGAGGCGGACTGTCTCCTTACCCTCTTGGCCTCCACCTGGTCTTCGGGGAGCTCATTATTGACAAGTAAGTTTAAGATGGGTGTTATCCAACTTCCCCTACCCACTTGAATTGCGAACACGTTCTCGTATCCCAGCTTGGAGTATTCAAAACCTCCTGGATCAGTGTCCTGTGTTGCCCCGTCTTCTTTATGCTTGCGAGTTTCAACAAGGCATCAGCTTGGTCATTGTTGGATCTCGGTACGTGTGTTATACCGACTTCTTCAAACTGATGGATCAATTTCTGGGCTATATGGTAGTACTTTTGAAGCAGCGGCTCACTAGCTTGGTATTCGCCATTCATCTGTCCCGCTACCAGCTACGAGTTAGTTTGTTATTTAAGGTTCTGAATTCAAAGATCCTTAATCAATCTTAACCCTACTATCAGAGCTTTAAATTTGACCTAGTTGTTATAATTTTCGAACCCAAATTGAATAGACTGCTCTACTGCTATATCGCCTGACCCTTCCAATATAATCCCTACTCCACTCCCCTTTTGTTGGAAGATCCATCCACGCTGGGAAGCCAGAATGTCTTCTCTTGGGCAACCGGGAACAACTCGGTAAGGAGGTTTGCCAAAAACTGCTCTTTCATGGGGCCTCAGAATTCGTATTGGAGGCCGAACTCCGAAAGCTCCATAGCCCATGCCATCATCCTTCCTGCCAATTCGGGCTTCTGGAAGACCTGCTTGATGGGGTAGTCGGTTTTGACCGTCATGCTGTGGCTACGGAAGTAGTGACGTACCGTCTGGCGGAGAACACCAGGGCAAATACTAACTTCTCAATTATCTGGTACCGCTCCTCCACTAGTTGTAGAGTTCTACTCGTGAAGTAAACGGGGCTCTACTTCCTCCCCTCCTCGTATACCAAGACCGAGCTGATGGTCAATTGTGTCATGGCGAGGTACACCAGCAATGGGGCTTGGGGTGGTGAGCTAATCAATACGGGGAGGGCAAAAATATCCTTCTTGATCTGGGTGAACATGTGCTCGCATGTGTCATCCCAGAGTAAAGCCTTTGCTCCTTTCAGCAATTTGAATAACGACTTCGCCTTCTCAGCCAGTTTCGGGAGGAAACAGGAGAGTACGACTAGCTTACCGTTCAACTGTTGTACCTCCCTTAGGCAGCTTGGGCTTCTCATGCCCAATATGGCTTCACATTTGTCGGGGTTCGCCTCTATGCCTCTCTGGGTGATCATAAACGTGAGAAACTTACCGCCTGCGATTCCGAAAAAACACTTCTCAGGGTTCAGTCGCATCTCATGCCTTCTGACCCTTGAAAACACGGCCTCTAGATCAACAGCGTGTTGATCAACCTTTACCGACTTTACCACCATGTCGTTGACATATACCTCCATGGTTTTGCCCAATAATTCATGAAATTTTTTGTCCATCAGGAGTTCGTAAGTCGCTCCTACATTCTTGAGACCAAACAACATCACCTGATAGCAATAGTTAGACCTCTTGGTCATAAACACTGTTTTGTCTTCATTTTGGGGGAACACTCAGATATGATTGTATCCCGAATAAGCATCCAGAAAACTCAACATCTCATATCCTGACATATTGTCCACCAACCGATCAATACTCCGGAGAGGGTAGGTATCCTTTGGGTAGGCTTTGTTGAGATCCGTGTAATCTACACACAACCGCCATTTGCTATTGGACTTTTTCACCATCACCACGTTCGCCAACCACGTGGTATAGGTGATCTCTCTGATGAATCCTGCTCGGGTGAGCTGGGATACCTCTAACTCCACAGTTGCTCGCCTTTCTTCTCCTAATTTTCGCTTCCTTTGCACTATGGTTCTGGGTTGTTGTAGGAGTGCCAATTTATGGCATATGAAATCCGGGTCTATCTAGGGCATGTCTGTAGGACTCCATGCAAAGAGATCCGAGTTGGCTATGAGTACTTACTCTACTACACTCCTCAATAATCAGTGGGCGTTGCTGCCCAGATGGGTAACTTGATGAGGTTGAGTGTCGAGTTGTATCGTCGTCATTGGCTCATCACGCGTAAGGCGGCCTTCCTCGAGGTCAAACTTGTCCTTTCCTTCTATGGCCACCTCAGTCCTCCCCGTGACCTCCTTGGGGACCTCTTGTTTGACAACATTTCTTCAGTCTGTGTTGCTTGTTCCCCTACCGCTTTTAGCGAGTAGGGGTTGATTTTCAGACTCTGCATGTAACACTGTTTGGCCTCATTGGGATCCACCTTCACTGTGATTAGGGTCCCATTCAGTGTAGGAAACTTCATAGCCATGTGAGGGGTGGAGACTACTGCACCGAGCTGGTTGAGGGTTTGTCGTCCTATGAGCACATTGTAAGACGTGTCCACCTCCACCTAGATGTAGCGTACCGTTAGAGTGCGGTAGGACTGCCCGACTCCAAAGGTCGTCAGCAGGTCCACATATCCTCGGGCATAGACTCTCCGTCCCACGAAACTGAGCAGCAGCTCAGTGTACGACTTCACGGCAGACTTGGACACGTGGAGCTTTTGGAGAGTTGACCAGTATAACACATCAGTCGAACTCTCGTCATCGATGAGAATTTTGTGGACCCTCCAATTGAAAATCGTGGCAGTTACGACTACCGGGTCGTCCTAGTCAAGATCGTTGACAGAGAAGTCCGTATCGGAGAACATGATGGAGGGTTATGAACGTGGTGGCAAGTAACTCACCAAGTTGATGCTCCTGTAATGTCTTTTCCTGGCAGAGCTAGATGCACCACCACCTACAAAACCTCCTACAATAGTTCCAATCGAACATAATTGAATATCAACTATGTTTACTAACCTTTCTGTGGCAGTCAGGTCTAGTTGGCGAGTTCCGATCGAGCCGAATTAGATGTCCACCATATTGACCGACCCTACCGCAATGTTGGGATCCTACTAGGCGGCTCTACCCCCACGTCGGTCCTTGGTTCCCTAGCCCTGTCTTCTTTGGGACTGGAACATCCTCAGCCACGCCCCCTACCGCCGTTGAAGCGTCTGCGCGTCCACCACAGCCACCGAAGGTTCTGGATCCTTCCTAGGCTGGAGGTGCCTCACCCCTTTGAATGAAGTAGGCTAGGACTCTAGACCAGATGAGCTCCTCTTGGAACACTAGTTAATGTTATGCCCAATATTCTCGTGGTAACTGCACCTGAGTTTGGGTCCGCGTCAAGGTGCGACCGCTTCGGGCGGAGAAACTGAACAAGCTCCAGGCTTCTTACAATACAGTCTCCCTAGTGGCATTAAGGGAAAACAAATTTTAAAAGATACAAAACACAAAAATTTGAAAAATAAAATAAGTTATATATATATATATATTTTAAGGAATCGATTATACACTTAAATAATAATAATAATAATAATAAAATATTTATTAGCATGATTATGTAAAATAATAATAGTTATAAGTGTTTACATTTTAAATTATAAAATTATTTTTTAAATGGATATTAAAAGTTTTATTTTATTATATCGATTAAATTAATTATAAGATTTTCCTTTATTTTTTAAAAAGAAATCCAAACAAATTACTTTTATGATTTTTTTTTTAACTTTTCCTTTAACCTAAATAAAGCTTAAGATCGACTTAGTAAGAAGAGTGCTTGGCTAGAAAGAAGTAACCAATATATAGACTAAATTGTTGATTTTAATTTACATATGCCATTAATGTGTTTCTACATTTCAAACAACCAATATTAAAAGTTGTCTTTTTCTTTCATGATTCCCAAAACCTCCATTGGATTGAGATACCACCGCATGCAACAAAGTCACTATTATATTTGAGATCAAGTCATTCCGTATACACGTATACAATTTATAATTACATATTGATTTGGATCTTACATATTGATTTGGATCCGTAGGTAAATTACCTACGTAAAAATCTGTAGGTAATAAATTCATATATAAAATTCATAGGCAGTTTGCGATTTACCTACGGATTAGGATCCATACGCAATTACATACGAATTTTTTCGTAGATAAAATTTATAAAAATCCGTATGTAATAGATCTATTGGTAAAATCTGTAGGTAATGTTAAATTTACCTACGAAATTTAATCTTATGTAATAATCCGTAGGTAAATCAATAATTTCTTGTATTAATACTTTACTTTGTTTTGATGGATATATGAATTTGAAATAAAAGTGGTGGAAAATTAGATTGTTTGGATTAAGGAAAAGATTATGAAATTTGAAGTAAAAGTTTGTGATATGTATGATTGATATTTTAATTCTTTTTTAATTGATAAAATTGTAAGATTACAAATTTATTCTTATCGTTAGAAATAACTGAAAATAAAATATGATTAATTTGTTGGATATGATTGATGAGTTATTATTTTATAGTTGATGGAATTATAAGATTGAAAATTATTTTAAAATAAAAAATTATTATTCTTAATAATAATATTATTATTTTATAAATTTATTTTGATTATTATTACCGTATGTAATATATCTATTGTTAAAATTTGTAGGTAATGTTAAATTTACCTACGAAATTTAATCTTATGTAATAATCCGTAGGTAAATCAATAATTTCTTGTATTAATACTTTACTTTGTTTTGATGGATATATGAATTTGAAATAAAAGTGGTGAAAAATTAGATTGTTTGGATTAAGAAAAAGATTATGAAATTTCAAGGAAAAGTTTGTGATATGTATGATTGATATTTTAATTTTTTTTTAATTGATAAAATTGTAAGAGTACAAATTTATTCTTATCGTTAGAAATAACTGAAAATAAAATATGATTAATTTATTGCATATGATTGATGAGTTATTATTTTATAGTTGATGGAATTATAAACTTGCAAATTATTTTAAAATAAAAAAATAAAAAATTATTATTCTTAATAATAATATTATTATTTTATAAATTTATTTTGATTATTATTACCGTATGTAATAGATCTATTGGTAAAATCTGTAGGTAATGTTAAATTTACCTACGAAATTTAATCTTATGTAATAATCCGTAGGTAAATCAATAATTTCTTGTATTAATACTTTACTTTGTTTTGATGGATATATGAATTTGAATGAATTTGAAATAAAAGTGGTGGAAAATTAGATTGTTTGGATTAAGAAAAAGATTATGAAATTTGAAAGAAAAGTTTTTGATATGTATGATTGATATTTTAATTTTTTTTAATTGATAAGATTGTAAGATGACAAATTTATTCTTATCGTTAGAAATGACTGAAAATAAAATATGCTTAATTTGTTGAGTATGATTGATGAGTTGTTATTTTATAGTTGATGGAATTATAAGATTGCAAATTATTTTATAATAAAAAAATAAAAAATTATTATTCTTAATAATAATATTATTATTTTATAAATTTATTTTGATTATTATTATGATGTTATATTAAATAATTAATTATATTTATTTTATTATAATATAAGTAAAAAAATGAAACCAATGATAATGAGATTCAAATCCGATACCTTTCCCATCCCAAGATACATCTCCCTTACATTTTAATATTTAATCACATAAATGACATGCTTCACACAAAAAGCATAAGTGTGCATGACCAACATCCATAATTAATTTCCATAATCTATTGCAACATCATTTTACATGGATAAGCAATTATTATAATCAATTATCTACTTCTTTTCTCTTACAAGATTGATTTGATTACTGCAATCCATAAATAATTATGGTATATCTATGCACCCATTTCATGCCATGAGCCATATAGGTATAACAAACATTACATGTGAATCACATAGTTGGGAAGCCATCAACAAACCACACGCAAAAACACTTCACATCTGTATGGAATCATTGCAACCATGCATAAAAAGAGACAATGCACAATAAAAAATCAATATAAGCCACTTCTTCATTTGCTTGTGGCCAGTGTAATACATTACAAGAAATTTCATTATTACATACTAAAAATTAGATACGGATTTAAATCCATACATAAACTAATGTTTACATACAGATTTTACATACAAAATTTTATCCATATATAAGATTGATTTATGTACGGATTCTTTTGTGTATAACTTAGAATCAGGTTGGTGTGAGTGATCCGTACGTAAGATCTGTACATAAATTTTGTGCATTGGAGTGGGAAAGTTTTGTAGGAATATTTTTCGTGTGTAGTGATAATGAAATCGGTAGATAATTAAAATAATCCTTTACATACGGATTTTTGATACGGAATCTAATAAAAGAATATTTTAAAATTTTCTAAAATTGAACTTTTTAAAATTAGAAGGTAAGTTTTGGCTCTTACCCTTTCCCTCGTCCCTGTCTTGCTGAAACTCCTAAAACCCTTGCCTTTCATATTTCCTCTCATGTCATTTTCTTGTATTTTTCATAGTTTCCTTTGCCTATTCACTTATCACCTTCGTTCGTTTTTTCGTTTTCGTTCTCTGTCATAGTAATGGTGTGCCGTAACTCTAAATCACTCGAATCCCAAGTCGTCTTAATGTCAAATTGGGACATACCGTAACCTATAGACATGGTTATTTTAATCTTTGAAGTTTAATCGAAGAGATTGAAGTTTAATAGAAGAAGTGAAAGCTCCACAATGAAACCCATTAGCAAAGGTAACTACATTGAACCTATATTTCTCAATAGTTGCTTTTGTTCACTTTTAACTTCTATGTTTTTTGTTTCATTGGCTTTTAATTTTTTGATTATCTGTCAATCATATCTTAATAATAGGTTTGGCCCCAATCTGCACATTGACGTGTTTTTCTTTAGCAAAGGTAACTTTTCGATATGTTGTAAAAGCTTTCTAATTTTTTATTGTTATGCTTACTGTCACTATGCGTATTTTGATATGGTTTGTTGTGCACTCTGTCAGTATGTTTGTGAGTATTGATTAACTGTAATAATGTGAGGTAATACATAGCAAAATGGTTTATGGCGTTGTGAGGTAATACAATATAGGGTATGTGAACCTGTCAACGCTGCTACCCTCACATTTGAAAAATTAGGAAGGTAATAAAAAACACAACACTTAGCCTCACCTCATTGAGTTCTCTGATCCTTTCAACACTATCAATAGGAATTTCAAATAAGTTTAGATTTTCCATTACGTTTTGCATGTAAATTATTAAAATGAATATTATAATTTTTGTTTTATTTCAATTTCTTATTTCTTATTTTATATTGTTTTGCATATTTAGTAATTATTTTTTTAGATAGATTTCTTCTCAGTGGTTCAAAGCATGTTGTTGTGCAGAGGTGCTTCATGTCATTTTGACTACCCTGTTTTTCTTTTCTGGTTTACAATTTTCTTTTCTATTTTTTGTCATAGCTCTAATTTTTATTGCAAAAGCAAATTAATTTGGTACCCTTCTTGTAAAGAGATTCTCTTTCTTACAGACTTTGATTTATTCTTTTATGACATTGATTAGGTTTGTATATTTTCTGAGTGCTTGTTTTGAACCCAGGACTTTGAGATGGCATATTGCTCTCCTCACCAACAAGTCTTTATAGAAATTAACATTGACTAGGTTTGTCCTAAAGCTAAGAGTGAACAAGAGTCTAAATTGACAGTCAGGAAGATATGTTACTGTTATTTGTTTTTTTCTTTCTCTATCATCTTTTGGGTAGTAAAGATTTTTTTTTTCCAAATTGAAGCCTTGGAGAACTGAAACATTTTTTCTATCTTCCTGTTTTAAGTGGACAGAGGAGGTTGGATTTCTTTAATTCTTTACATTTTTTTAATATTGATCTTCAGGATGCTCTGAACTATCTTCATTTGAAGTGTTTATTGTTTTGTTGCTGCATTGCTTTGAGGTATTTTGAATTATATATCTTGTTATAAGTGTTTACATTGTATAAATTATTTTTAAGTCATTTCTGGTGTAGTATAAGAATAGTATAGAGTGAATGAGTTTGATTCCTAACACAATCATATGGTAGTGATTCAGCTTTAATCAATTCAACTCTAAAGTTATTAATTTAATCACCCAGTAGGAATGAAAGCCATGGTAGATAGTTTTAAGTCTTGTAAAATTAAAAGATAATACAAAAACTTAGAAAAACGTAGGTGATCATAGTGACCTCAAAATGACACGGAACCTACTTAACCAACTATGTGATTGACAGAATATACACATTAAGTACTGCATTATAGATGACAAAAAAATGAAACCAACTATATTATTGACAAAATATACACATTAACTACTGCATTATAGCTGACAAATAATAGGAAGAGAAAGTATCACATTTATGACAATATTTGATAATTTAGAATGTTATCTTTATTTTTTGCATTAACTAGTGCATTATAGATGATAAAAAATAGGAATAAAAAGTATCACATTTATGAGAATATATTTGATAATTTAGAATGTTATGTTTATTTTTTACGTGAGAGCAGCAAATTAACTTCACATGTCAAGGTAAAAAAAAGTTAAATGTATAAGCAAAAATTGTAGACAATATATCCAGATGGTAAAATTAACCAGTATATGCCTCCACCAGTATATTTTCTTATATTTAAAAGATTTATAATGCTTTTTTTTCATAAAAATATATTTGTTTAATTTTTTTCTAAAGTATAAAATTTGATAGAATAGCTTAAATCTAACTCTTTAAATTTGAATATAAAAAATAAATGAAATCAAATTAGTTCGTCATAATAAATATATAAGAATAGAAATTTGTTGTACTTTATTCCCTTTTTACTTCTTAAATTATTCAATTATAATTAGTAATTAACTTATAAATATAATCATTTAAATTACATAATTCTTACAAAAACTTATCCTTTTAAATTATATATTTTTTATTTTATTTTAAGAAATCAATTTTAATATTTTACCTATATAATATAAAAATTAAAAATATAAACAAGTTGGTGTAATAATCTATCCTAGGGCCTGACAGCCCGCCAAATTTTCAATTCTCCGCATCTTTGTCTTATCATTTTTTTTTCTAACATATTTAAAAATAGACAAATAAAATTTCTTTTTCAAACTTTAAAATATTATTGCAAAATCAAATACTCATATTACATCACAAACATTAATTGACATCACTTTATGTTACATTTTGAACAATTAACTACTATCTTAGACATAAAAAGAGATAAATATTATTATTATTTTTCTCTTGATGTATCCAATTAGGAATAAAAGGAAGTTAATATTTATAAATATAATTGACGATGATGGATTCAACATTGATTAATATTTTGAAATTAATAATTAATATTCTATTTATAATAATTAATAACGTAGTATATCTTTTATAAAAACTATTTGATGGTTGTTGACACTTAAGATAGAACATATAGCGACATTTAATTTCCTGTTGCAACTAATGGTTGTAGTATTGTTCCTTCTATTCTATTTTATTCTCAAATTGTTTGAAATATATTTATAGTACATGATTATATACATACACAAAGGACTATAGGGAATAATGGGAATGTACTAACGAAGTGTGATACTACCCCTAAAGTGTTTTCCATGAAATTACATTGACTGACTTTTGTCAATTATTATAAATACGGAACATGGATCAATTTTCATCGAATCGTGCTTGGATGTATGATAGGTGGTATAGACGAAGAGGTGCATTGAAAGAGTCTTTTATATTGGGTGTTGAAAAATTTATAACAAAAGCTTGTCAAACAACAATGTTATCAAAGTGATGGGGGAATTTGATGTCCGTGTAGTAAGTGTGATTATACAAGGCTTTTGGAGGATAGAGTTGTCAAGATTCACCTATACAAACACGACTTCCATCCTAATTATTGGATTTGGACAGATCACGGTGAACAAATTGTAAAAGATGATTTGGATAATAATAATGATTGCATTGGTACAACGAGGGGCGTCGAAGATGACCAATTTTTGTCAATGCAAGACATGGTGTATGATGCTTTGAGGCAACAACAGTCATCCCAACCACCAAGTTCAAATACCATGGAAGAGGCATCGAATGAACAAACTCAAAGATTTTATAACTTATTGCTAGATGCAAATACCTCATTGTATGAAAGGGCATTAGACTCAAAATTATCAATGTGCGTGAAGTTATTAGCTTGCAAGTCGAATTGGAATGTTCCAGACCAATGCTTAGAGTTTATTTCAAAAATGCTTTTGGACGTAGCACCTACAAATTCGAATTTGCCTAAAAGTTATTATGACTCAAAAAGGTTAGTGTCCAAGTTGGGATTAGAAGCTAAGAGGATCGATTGTTGTGTGAATGGTTGCATGCTATTTTATGATAATGGATCTGACAAGAATGATGGAGCGTTACTTAAATGCAAATTTTGTCATAAGCCAAGGTATCGTGACCACAACACTGGAGCAAGTAATAAAAAACTAGTTCCTGTCAAGGCAATGTTTTATTTGCCAATAATTCCAAGGTTACAAAGAATGTATGCATCAACACAAACTGCGAGAGAAATGACGTGGCACTATGACAACAAAAGCAATAATGGTGTTTTGCGCCATCCATGTGATGCTGAGGCATGGAAACACTTTGATAAAGTGTACCCAGATTTTGCAGTTGAGCCACGCAATGTGTGGTTGGGTTTATGCTCAGATGGTTTTAATCCATATGTACAAGCATCAAATGCACCATATTCATGTTGGCCAATAATTGTCACCCCATATAATCTATCCCCGGAAATGTGCATGTCTAAACCTTACATGTTTTTGAGTTGTCTCATACCAGGCCCATCAATCCGAAAGCTAGTATTGATGTCTTTTTGGAGCCCTTGATAGATGACTTGAAGAAGTTGTAGAGCGGTGTCCTAACATATGATATTTCAAGGAAACAAAACTTCATGATGAGGGCGACTTTAATGTGGACGATCAATGATTTTCCTGCTTATGGTATGTTGTCTGGGTGGGGAACTCATGGTAAATTGGCATGCCACACTACATGGAGCATACAAAATTGTTGGTTTGACTCCCATCGTAGATTTTTATCCAATGATTATGCATTTAGGAGGAACAAGAATGTGTTTAAGAAAGGGGGAAGTTGAGATAGATGGTCCACCACCTAAGGTGACACCTACACAAGTTTAGAATAGAGTAAAGAATTATCCTAAAGTAACTTATGATGGTGTGCAAAGAATAGATGGTTATGGGGAGTGACATAACTGGACAAAACGAAACATCTTTTGAGATCTTCTGTATTGGAAAAATAATTTGTTAAGACATAATCTTGATGTTATGCATATTGTAATCCGTAGATAAATTCAAATTACATACGAATTTTTAATATTACATACAGATTTTGATGGTATGTAATCTCTATTTTTCTTGTAGTGATATTCACTTATCTTTATCTTTGCATAATGAGAGAGACATCATTTAATCATCTCCCATAAATTATGGCATTGGCATGCAAATTCACACTTCGAGACCAATAATAATTATCCAAAGTCAAACATAAAAGAATATGAGCACATGATAAAATAATAAATAAAAGTTTTTAAAATAAAACATTTTAAATATCCAAACTATGTACTTCAAATATCAAAATAATTATATATATATATATATATAAAGATAAAAGAAGAATTATTTAAAATATGACCTAACGGAAGCGATAATAACTCTTAAAATATCTGTATTTCGGAAAAATTTCTTCATAATATTCTCATGAGAATTGAAATATATAATGTCAGAGGATTTTGATTTATTTAAAAAATAAAATAATTTTATCTTTTATTCATATAATTAAATTATTATATATTTATTTAAATATAAGTTAAAAGAGATGTCGAGCGCATGATTGTTAATAATTAATAAAAGATGGAGCGAAAATGAAAGATATCGAATATATTATCTAATAATTAATTAAAAGTATTATTAATTAAAATAAGGTTTAGCTGATTGATCGGCTGCTTAATTGTTTAGTTCTCCAAAAGAATACATAAAAATAATAGCTTTTGGATGCAAGATAACGAATTCTATTAATATAAATGGAGAAGCAATTCAGAATTAATTATAAGTACTTGAAAAATATATTGGAATTTTTTTAATTAATTCAAGGAAAACTGGATATAAAGGAAATAGACAAATCAATTTAATAAACTCATATTAAGCAGGCGAGTAAAAGAAATTAATTGATTATAATAATAGTAACAATTTAATTAATAATATTAGTAAATTCGACACATTCGTTGTTATTTGGTTATTTATATATGTTGATAACACCATTATCGTTATTTCAACCGCGACCATAAATATAGCTTAAGTTTAAAAAAAATCATCAAACGTAATATTCGTATCCGGATCAATGCATCACAATTTGAAACCAATTATATGATTATCTAATTTCTATAGAATTATATTTTTTTTTAATAAATTACTAACCAACTAACGTGTTAGTTATTATTGATGATAATACATTATTGATAATGGTGGCTGTTTAATTATTATCTTAAAAATTTGATATATTTAGATAATAATTATCTTTCTTATGAGAAATAAAATCTTAATTGATATCTAATACAGTATACAGTGTATATATATATATATATATATATATATATATATATATATCTTTTTAATTATTATCTTACAAAATTCTTATATTTAGATAATATATCTTTCATATGAGAAAGAAAATCTTAATTTATATCTAATACAGTATATATATCTTTCTTTAATTATTATCTTAAAAAATAATATATTTAGATAATAATATCTTTCTTATGAGAGAGAAAAATCTTAATTTATCTCTAATACATATATATATATATATATATATATATATATATATATATATATATATATATATATATATGTCCAACGCTAGTCCAACTTCTTACATATAGTTCTTTCTTTGATAAATTGGAGCATCTTTCAACAGGTTGAATTTGTAGGTTTGAGATTAAGATAAAAGTTATGGTTTCGACAAACAAAAGTGCCTTTCTCCTATTAGGGGGAATACTACATTTGTGCTTCTTATTCATTCACTGTGACTCAAGGTTTTTTTTTTTTTTTTTACTGGAATGTTTCTTTCTTAACCTATTAATCTCTATATTTCATTTTGTGTTTTCTCGTGTACATTCAATTTAACATGCTTTTCAATAAAAACCTATCATCTCTTCAATAAGATTTTTTTTTTCGAAATACCAATTTTGAGAGAAAAAGGGTCTTAATATTAAATAAAACTCTATATATAATTTTATATTAAGAAAAAATGATTATATATATATATATATATAAATTGACATAATATATAAGTTTTAAATAGACTAAATTATAGAAAATTTACTTTTATTTTTTATATATAAAATTATCAACTGTGCAATTGATTCTCTTCTTTTGAAATAACCTTACACATACAAAATAATTAAAACTTCTTATTTAATAATTATGAGTGCCATAAATGAACTCAGATAATTGCTGATATGTCCACTCATCATTGGTGGCTTTATTTTTGCTGATATGTCCACTCAACATTATCTTTCCAATTGCAGGAGTTTAGGCGAGTTCAAAAGTTCTGACGTAAAATTTAATAATCCTGAAGTACAACTGCATATAGAACACAAGCAGGTATTAAATTTCCAATTATAAGTGTTAAAATTCCTTTAATTACTTGAATTGTAACGAAATTAGACCACTTTAATGAAATTTATTTTGAATTGGGTATGTTCTTAGATCATAGTGCAAAATGGCATGGTTCGTGTAACGTTCTCAAATCCGGAGGGCACTATCCTTGGAATATCATACAATGGAATAAATAATGTGCTTGAAGGTCGCAATAAATTTAATAACAGAGGGTATAGCTATGGCGTCTTTAACTATATTCAATAATTTCCTTTCCTTTTAGCAAACAAATTACTAGTTGAGCTTTTCAAAAACCAAAGAAAGAATCAAATTAAGCTATTATTTAACTTACACAAATAATTAAAGTCCTTCGTATATGCGCAGCTATTTTGACATTGTCTGGAATGCACCAGGAACCCCTTCAAAACTTTGGGGGTAAGCCTTTCTCCACATTGATATATATATATATATATATATATATATATATATATATATATATATATATATATATATATATATATATATATATATATGTATGTATAAAAAAGCATAGAGAGTATAAATTTATGGGTTCATGATGTCATCATATATTTGATAAGAACATAATGAACATGAGTATTTAAGTGTGTGTTGGATACGCAGAATTGAAGGGAGTAGATTTTCAGTTATAGAGGCAAACGGGAATGAAGTAGAACTTTCATTTTCCAGAACATGGAACAAGGACAGCTCAAGTCCCCCGTTAAACATAGACAAAAGGTAATTTTGTTTAGGTCTTCTCAGCTACATGCTTATTTAAAAATAATTTAATTTTATGAATGTACGAGGTATGAAATGGTCCAATTTTGCAGATATATTTTACGAAGAGGAAGTTCAGGATTATACATATATGCTATATTTGAGCATCCTGAAGATTTTCCTGCAATGGAGATTGATCACATTAGGATTGTTTTCAAGCTGCAAAAGGACAGGTAAGTGGAAAAACAGTGCCATGAACATATATTTTTTAATCATAATCTTAAAATGACCTAAACCCTGACCAACCTGCACAGGTTCCACTATATGGCTATAGCAGATGATAGGCAGCGACTGATGCCAACAGCAGAAGATAGATCTACAGGCCAACCCCTTGATTATCCTGAAGCTGTTCTAATCACCAATCCTAGTAACCCTGAACTTCGAGGAGAGGTGCCCATTTCTACCTTTTTTAAAAAACCCTTTTCATATTTTTTATAAAAAAATTAACTTTTTAAAACTGATATTGTATTTGATTATTTTGTTGTTGTCGATTGGGCTATGATCAGGTTGATGACAAATATCAATACTCTTGTGAGAACAAAGACAATAAAGTTCATGGGTGGATGAACTTGGACTCCAAAACCAATAACTCAGTAGGCTTTTGGATGATCACACCAAGTAATGAGTTTCGTAGTGGTGGCCCAATTAGGCAAGGCCTTACTTCTCATGTTGGCCCTATCACCCTTAATGTAAGTTCAAAACTCATATCTTGTTTAACTCTAATCAACAACAAAGAAGGATAACTATTCATATGCATGAACTACTTGAAATAATTCATTATTTAAATAAAAAAATATTTTTATCTGTATCCTTTTGTCCTTTGGTATAAATTTGAGTTAGACAATATCTTAATTTCCTGACAGAATTGGGAAATATATGTTATTGCAGCTTCATATATAATTTGATGATTTTATTTATGTCTAGATACTTCATACCACTCACTACTCTGGGAAGGAAGTAACCATGACATTACAAGAAGGGGAGCCTTTCAAGAAAGTTTATGGTCCCGTTTTTGCTTATCTCAATTCAGTTTCTAGAGTTCATGATTCAGAGCAAGTTCTCTGGAGTGATGCTGTACAACAGGTACTGCAACTAACAACACTTAAATATCAGTGCTTATATTAGACTTTAATATGGTTGATTATTTTTTTCTATTCACGCAGCTATCAGAGGAAATCAATAGATGGCCTTATGATTTCCCTAAATCAGAGGATTTTGTCCCAACCAATAAACGAGGAAGAGTCGAAGGACAATTACTCGTTCAAGACAGGTATATGTTCATGAAATTATATTTCATTTATAATCTTTTCTCATATCAAAGATTAATGTTGCTTGCCTATACCACCAGACACATTAAAGGAGGGCAATTTGTGTATGCCAACAATGCTTATATTGGTTTGGCTCTGCCTGGAGATGTGGGATCATGGCAAAGACAAAGCAAGGTATTCCTAGTTTCTATTATGTTCCAATCATTGTTGCACCATTGAACAGAAAAGAAAAGCTAGCCAATGAGACACTAAAAACATGTGCTCTTACCACTTCTTATAGGGTTATCAATTCTGGTCTAAAGCTGAAAAAGTTGGCCACTTCACAATTGAAAATATTGTGGCAGGGGACTACAGTTTATATGCATGGATTCCCGGTATTTTTGGAGACTATAAATATAACACAACCATAACCATAACACCAGGTACATAATTTTTTACGAATTTCACATAAAATTGTTAGGTGACAGATTATTCTCACTAACATATTTGGACCCTGTATAAATAGGATGTATTATCCAATTAGGTCCACTCATATACAATCCTCCAAGAAATGGGCCAACCGTATGGGAAATTGGCATCCCTGATCGCTCTGCTGCAGAGTTCCACGTTCCAGATCCTTATCCTAACCTCATAAACCGATTATACATTGGGAAACCATTACACAAGTTAGTCCAAAACTCAATGAACAACTGCTTAAGCTTTTGACATGCATACCATCTTCACTTAACATTAATTTTCCCACAAACAGGTTCAGACAATACGGATTATGGAACCGTTACAATGAGTTATATCCAAATAAGGACCTCACTTACAATGTTGATGTGAGTGATTATAGCAAAGATTGGTTTTATGCTCAGGTTCCCAGGTAATTAATGTAATTAATTTTATTGATCTAATCACTGTGTATGGCTGTTGATTGTTGAGATTTGATTTATATTTTGAGTCTAAACAGGAAGATAGGAAACAACACATTTCAGCCAACAGAATGGGAGATTAAATTCCATCTCCCATTTGTTATGAGAGGCAAGTACACACTACGACTGGCCTTGGCCTCAGCTACACGTTCTAACTTGGTGGTAAGTTGAGATATGAGTGTGGTTAAGGTTGTTGAGTTTGGTATGATCTATTTCACTAACATTATGGTATATGTGTTATTAGGTTAGGTTCAATAACCCTGTGGCTCGTCCTCCACACTTCTCTACGGGATTAATAGGTCGAGATAATGCCATAGCAAGACATGGCATCCATGGATTGTATTGGCCTTACAGTATCGAAGTAGCAAGCAATGTATTAGTGGAAGGAGCCAACACCATCTATCTTAGACAAGTAAAAGGTTTAAGTCCTTTCCAAGGCATTATGTATGACTACATCCGTTTGGAAAGACCTGAAGCATGAAGCATGAAGCATAGAAGGACGAAATGGAGCCAAAGACTAGTTCAATTCAATTGAATGTTTGATTTACACACAAAGTGTCCTTTTTTTGAATCTTAGACCAATAAGATATTGCTATTAAGCAAACCATTAGACTAGGGAATACAGTGTAGTATAAGTATACTATATGAGTTTGTAAAAGCTTACTTTAAAAAAGTGTCAATTTTTAATAAAATTTTAACTTTTTTCTTTGTGTTTGTATTGTCTGTTCATTTAATATGTATATTACTTATTTCAATAAGCAAATCTAATTTACTTCTTAAATATATGATTATTCTAAAAACATATTTTAAATTTAACCAAACTGGGTCATTCTTGTTTTAAGTTTTAACCTAACTAGGTCAATGTCTTGTTATATATATATTAGTTTTTCTTATAAATATATTTTGGAAATTATTATAAATCATTGATTTCTTTTTAATGATGAAAAGATTAAGGACACTATACAAGAATAATTTTTATTAACATTTTGAATATGTAAAAGATTAAAATTATGTTTTTATTGTGAATATATATAGAATGTGTTTATAAGTATTGCCAATAAATTTTTTTGAGAGATTACATTGTTAAAAATATAGACAGACTATTTTTTAGTAACAAAAATAAAATCATAAAACTTCCTTAAGTTAAAAAAATATAAAATTGTAATTCTGATAAAAAAAAAAGGTTTCTTAAAGTGTGGAAACAACTTTAATATTTAATGAAAAATTTTGTGCCAAAATTTTCCAATACTACCAAATTAATTTTTGTAAAATAAATCATGCATCAATTGTTAGTTCATATATTTTTCTACTTATTTCATAAAATTAATATTTATCTCCACGAGTTTTATATAATATAATTTATATACTTTTATGATAATAAATTAATAATTTTTTTATATATAACATCAACACATAAGATAAAATTTATATTAATGATAATTTACATAATGATAAGATGATATATAAGAAATGAATAATAATTTGTCTAAAAACTTGATGTTAGACATAAATTTATTATTATAATAATAAATTAAAAAATTAATTTCGCCTGAATCTTCACCATATTAACATGATTTCTGTAATATTTTTAATTTTCACGTAGTAGTAATAATAAAGCATATATAGGATACAATAATATATATATATATATATATATATATATATATATATATTACATTTATAAAATGTATTTTTAAAAAAATTTCTTTTTATAGGGGAATTAATATATATACACATATTCAAAATGAAATATATCACCTCGCTTAGGAGTTTCATTACCTGTCACGTTCTTTTCTCATGTGTAACATACGATTATAATAAATTTAAAATAAAAACAAATATCACATAAAAGAAAAGGGTGAGTTAAAGAGTTTGAAATGTATAATTATAAAGTTTAAATTTTATATCTCAATCACAATACCGCAATTTAGACATTCATCAATCATCTCATACATTACACTATCGTTATCACTTCTATATAATAACACATGATATACATACATTGACTCATACACAAAGATACTTGACTTTACTTCCAAAAGACTCGTGCATTGATTTAGACTCAGAGGTCTACACCTTCGACAAGGAATTTCGCTACCTTAGGACCGTTATAGTTACAGCTGTCGTTCACCACGGCTTCGGTCGTCGACTCCCCTATCATCAAGTCACCAACTTCCTTGACCTTCCGGCACTGGACAGGTGTCATCCCCCATACATGGTTTTACAACTTTGCAGAGACCTGTGTTTTTGGTAAACAATTGCCCGGGCCTGGTCACTACGACCCCCTTTGTAAGGGGGCACCCCTTCTCCCGATTACGGGACTATTTTGCGGAGTTCCTTAGAGAGAGTTGTCTCGCGCCCTAGGTATATTGTCCCTTAATGTGAGTCTACACAATCACAATACAAAGGATTTATCAATATCTCATCAATCTTCATATGATAGGGTTAAGGGGCAATCGATTCTTTTTCACACCATGACATAGTCATATGAACCTCCTTCGACTGTCACCACTTGTTAATCTTCATCTGTATGATTTCAATATACCAGTAGAATCAGGATACATCTTTTTCATTGTGAGTTCACTAGGCCACACATATTGCTCAAATCCTTAGGTAATGCACATCCTATTCAATCACAAAACGAATCTCATTTCCTAAAGATATTACACTATTAGAAAACTGTTAAATAGTGACCGAAAGTAGTGACCGAAAAAATCGGTCACTATTAGTGATCAAACCAATAACCGAAAAAATCGAACACAAATTCAATCACTGATTTAATCACAAATTCAGTCAGTGATTCGATCGCAGATGATGATAATAATAATAATAATAATAAAATAATAATAATAATAATAGTAATAATTATAGCAGTAATAATAATAGTAATAATAATAATAATAAATATTAATAATAATAGTAATTGTAATTGTGATAATAAGTATAATAATAATCATAATATGACAGAAAAGTTGTTTTGGTCTGATGGTTAAAAATTCTCTTTGAGAGATCTTGAATTCAAGTCTTCTTTAATAAAATATACTTTATTCAAAACTATGATAAATATATAAAAATAAAATCAAAATATCTAATTTTCCTATTCATATGACTTTTTATGTTATTTTACTAATATCACTTTTAATTATTCTCAAAGTCTTTATATATTATTAATCTAAAGCAAATTTTTAGAGTGTTAGAATTTCAAATAAATTGTGGATCTCGGTCAACTAAATGTACATTAGCGTACTTGTTTTCGGTAAAAGAAATACACCTTCTTCTCGTATGCATTTTTTTTGTTTATATTAATCTATTTATATAAAAATTTTGATGACTGAAAATTTAAAAATAAAGCCTACAATTTTTTGGTTTAAAATATCATGTCAAAACTAAAACAAACATTTTTTGAAAAAAATTACAGAGAAATTTGAAAAATGGAAAACTATGACATGAGATATATAAACTGTTAATAAAAAATTGACGAATATTTATTAAAAACTTACATTATTGCTACATAATGTTAATAAATAAAATAACATGACATATAATAAAATTTATTAAATATGAGTATAAGATACATTTTACTTACATCTATGAGAAGTAATATATAAAATCAATTGATTATTATAAAAAAAAAATGCATTAGTCTTCTTTATTTAAATAGAAAAACACCCTAATTATTTTTCAACTATAACATTTGTCAAAACAGAGGTAATTGTTGATGGTAGATAAGTTTATGATTAAAGATGCATCCCCTGTGTTTCGAATCAAATATATCCAACGTCCTTCTAGAAATTTTTAATATAGTACTTATATAAATATATGCGTATACTACTATATGTTTATATTAATTACTATATTTATTAAATACTACACATATATATATTAAATTTCATAAATAAATAAATAAATAAATAGTATCTCATATTTTTCATATAATAATAACTATATCATACAGAAATTATATAATAAACCTGAATAAAAATATTTATATATTCATCATATATTTCAAAATATATTTTTCCACCTAAGATTTAATAAATATAGTTTTGTAAAATTACAAATAAAATAAAATAAAGTTTCTCCAACAATCCACTAGGACTCATACCACCTGTCAAGTCATCTTCTCACATGTAATACACGATCATCGTAGATTTAAAAATAAAACAAACACTACACAAAAAGAATGATAAGCTAGAGAGTTTTAAAAAAATATTTTTTCATAAATGAGATTTCTATCTGAACCAAACTACAACAAATCAAACCTTCATAATTCATCTCATATTATACATATACTAACTAACATACAAAGACACTAGACTCTCTACTTCCGGAAGACTCGTGCATTGAGTTAGACTCAGAAGTGTGCACCTATCATATACCATCCATTTGTTCCGATCGGGCTCATATTTCAAAGCTCAGATTCAGTATGTCCTTATGAGTTCCTATTTCAAACCTCAGGTACAATTCCCATATGTACATGGTTAATCCATATGTCTTATTCCGATCAGCTCATATTTCAAACCTCGAACATTGCCATATGAACCTCCATCAACTCTTCACTAACTAGTAATTTTCATCTACAATATGAATCCAATGTACCAGTAGAGTCAGGATACCTCCCTAGATAGATAGAATCCCTAAACAATGCACATCCTAATAATCTCAACACAGATATCTCCTTTCCTAAAGATATTATGTCTCGATCACACACCACATCATTCACAAACATTGATACTACATCATACCATACATAAACATTCATTCCATTCAATTCAAATTCATATTTAATAAAATAAATAATTACAATATCCATTAAAAAAATTTTAAACTAGCTTTCCTTACCCAAATTCACAAGAGAAGTAATTACAATATCTATAAAAACGTACAACTAGGTTCCCTTACCCGAATTCACAAAACAAGTAAATGCAATATCTACTAAAAAAATTCAAACTAGCTTCCCTTACCTCTATAGAGTATAGATACTCAAAGAACTTTCAAAAACCTAAAATCACAGTCAGTCTAACTTTGTTCAAGAATTTAATCGAATACTCTTACTCTACTCAATGTCAGGAATCTAGGAGTGACCTCTGACCGTTAGTTTGATAAGAAAGGAATGTGACATTTTAGAGAAAAGGGGAAGAACAATTTTTTCTAAAGAGAGAGTTGGTAGTTTTTATAAGAATAAAACATAATATCTTCTTAAAGATAGTTGATGGTTGTTATAATAAAAATAAAAACTGAATAACTAATTTTTATTTACTTAAACAACTTTTTTGTTGAAAAATATTCAGGTGTTATCTTATTTATCTCTAAAACTAAATTATAGGTTAGTTTTCATTCTATAACTATTTTCTAGGGTATTACATTTTCCTAAACAATAAAAATTTTCGTCCTCAAAAATTGACATATTAGGAAAGAGAAATAAAGATCGATTTCTATAATGATTTTGTCCATCTCCAAAGTTGAACCATTAAACTTCCTCTCACAAATACATTAATTTTAATATTTTAAAATATATTAAAAAATTTCAATATATGAAAAATAAATATATTTTAAAATATACCAAAATAAATATATTTTAAAGTCAAGAGAAATAAAAAAATAAACACAATCAACTCGTGTTGTATTGATGAAACTAATAAAATAATATAGTTTTATTATCCAAAGTCAAAGAGAGATAATATTAATTAATATAATTCAATAATGCATCTATGAACTTATCAATAACAAAAATAGGGGGGAGAAAGATAAACTAAATTTACATTGTCAAACTTTTCTGTGAAAATAAAGTGCAATTAAATGATACACACAAAAGATATGTCAAAAACTTGATATTCTTTGGGTACAAATCCAGTACAAAACATAACGAAAGGATAGTAAAAATATGGTGCCAAAACCATGAAGATGGAGACTTTTAAAAGTCCACACGAAAGAAAAAAATGAATAAAGAATATACACTTCTCCATTATTTTGATTTGTAATTTCAAACTTCTTAGCATTTTTCTAATAAAAATGTACAAAATATTTAAAACAATATATAATTGAATTATATATACACAAAATTTAATTTAATTACTAAATCAAAACATACTCTAAACATGAAACCTTAAGATAGAAATCAATCTTGATTAAGTCACCAGCGTGCACCCTCACCACTTCATCAAGATTCTTTTATTTCTTAATAATTTAATTCTCATTCATCACAATCAACTCAACTCAAATACAAATCAAAATTTCAAAGATCATTCTCAAACATCCAACTAGAAACATTTTGCTTATTTCTTAAAACTAAATTTAAAAAATCCACACACAGAAGAAACACAACAAACCTACTACCCTTAGGTCATCCTAAGGACGAACTGCTCTGATACCAAATGTAACATCCCATATTTTCCATATAATAGTAACTATATCGTAGAGAAATTATATAATAAACCTGAATAAAAATATTTATACATTCATAGTATATTTCAAAATATACTTCTCTACATAAGATTTAATAAAAATATCTTCGTAAAATTACAAATAAAATAAAATAAAGTTTCTCCAATAATTCACTGGGGACTCACACCACCTATCAAATCCTCTGCACATGCGTAATACACGATCATCGCAAATTTAAAAACAAAACAAACACTACACAAAAAAGAAGGGTAAGCTAGAGAGTTTTAAAAATATATATTTTCATAAATGAAATTTCTATCTGAATCAAACTACAACAAATCAAACTTTCATAATTTATCTCATATCATACATATACTAACTCACATACAAAGACACTAGACTCTCTACTTCCGGAAGACTCGTGCACTAAGTTAGACTCAGAGGTGTGCACCTGCCATATACTATCCATCTGTTCCGATTGGGCTCATATTTCAAACCTCGGATTCAGTCTGTCCTGATCAGTTCCTATTTCAAACCTCAGGTATAGTTCCCATATGTATAAGGTTAATCCATATGTCCTATTCCTATCAGGTCATATTTCAAACTTCGGACATGACCATATCCTTCGACTCTTCACTAACTGGTAATCTTCATCTATATGAATCCAATGTACCAGTAGAGTCGGGATACCTCTTTAGATAGATCGAATCCCCAAACAATGCACATCCTAATAATCTCAACATGGGTATCTCCTTTCCTAAAGATATTGTCTCGATCACACACCACATCATTCATAAACAATGATACTACATCATACCATACATAAACATTCATTCCATTCAATTCAAATTCATCCAATTCATATTTAATAAAATAAATAATTACAATATCCATTAAAAACATTCAAACTAGCTTCCCTTACCCAAATTCACAAAATAAGTAATTACAATATCTATAAAAACATACAAGTAGCTTTCCTTACCCAAATTCACAAAACAAGTAAATGTAATATCTACTAAAAACATTCAAACTAGCTTCTCTTACCTCTATAGAGTAGAGATAATTAAAGAACTTCCAAAAATTTAAAATCACAGTCAGTCTAACTCTTTTCAAGAATCTAATCAGACACTCTAGCTCTACTCAAAGTCAAGAATCTAGAAATGATCTCTGATCATCAGTTTGATAAGAAAGGAAGGTGAAATTTTAGAGAAAAGACAAAGAAAAGAGAAAGAACAATTTTTTTTAGAGAGTTAGTAGTTTTTATAAGAATAAAACAAAATATCTTCTTAGAGATAGTTGGTAGTTGTTATTATAAAAATAAAAATTGAATAATTAATTTTTATTTACTTAAACAACTTTTCTATTAAAAAATATTCAGATATTATCTTATTTATTTCTAAAACTAAATTCTATGTTCGTTTTTATTCTATAAATAATTTCTAGGATATTACATATATTAATTATATATTTTTAATTGAAATTTATAAATTATTAAATAAAAGGTTATTATAAAAAATATTAACTTATACATGTATATTAAAATAATAATTTTTTCTATAATAAAAAACATTATATATATATATGACAAGCATTACATTTTTTAATTGCTTCCTTTTAAAACAGTATATGAAATTTTTGTATTTATAATTTTATTAAGAGCTCAATTTATTTAATTATAATTCCGTACATTAAGTTTTTAAATTGAAATATAGAAATTGTAGTTTTATTATTTATTTGTTATTTGTATTATGATACTTGTAAATTCTGTAAATGTTGGCACTCTGCCATTGTTTTTTTAGTGGGTTGTTGAATCTTTGAATTGTGAAATGATGTGTCCGAAAAAATGGGAAATCTTGGGTTGATATAATTTTTCTGGGTCGTGATAATTGTGAGTTTCTCTTTTGTTTGATAATTGTAACTAGAACTGAGTCAATTTGTGATGTCATTTGTTCTGTTTCAGGGTTCTTTTTCATAACATCCTTTTTGTCCGACGTTTTTTGGATTGCAGATTATAGGGTAATGGGATCCCTTGGAGGGGTCCATGACAATCAGAAGTCGTAGCTAATAATTACAAACACATATATATATATATATATATATATATATATATATATATATATATATATATATATATATATTTCATAAAGAATACATGTTAATTTCGTGGTTTAATTTACAAAAGTAATCAGACGGAAAAAAAATAGAAATTTTTTTATTAGAGTTTAAGCCTATGATGCATCTAAAATTATATATCATGCTTTCATTATATATATATATAAAATAGAGAATACATGTTAATTTCGTGGTTTAATTTACAAAAATAATCAGACGAAAAAAAATAGAAATTATTTTGTTAGAGTTTAAGCCTATGATGCATCTAAAATTATTATCATGCTTTCATTCACGTCACATCCTTCTCTGATTGTTCATTATATTTATAAAAATATTATGATGTAATATTCTAAAGTTTCAATATAGTTGTCAAATAAATATTTATATTATTATATTTAGTTAACGTATTTAATATGTACGTTTTAAAAGATAAGTTGATTATATTGTAATTCAGTTAATTGTAAATATGATTTAATCGATTAAATAAATTAACACTAATTCTAGCATACACATGTAATTGATTATTATCAGTATATAATTAATTACACGTAATATTTGAATTACAAATATTTTTTATTTAAAATAATTTATTATAATCTCTCAAGTAAAAAACATGGTTAATTAGTTACATTTCTAAGTTAATTTCACATAGTAACTAATTAGTGTCATCTTTAACATTTGAGATTCTTAATTAAATTTTTCAAGACTTTATATCTCACATATTGTCGCAACCGAGATCACGACAGGGCGATCAAAATTTAATTTTAAAAAATATTTAAATTGAGATTGGAGTCGTCACCATAGTTTATTATGGAAACCATAGAAAAACCAAATAAAAATGAAATAGTCTGCAAACCAAAGTAAGGGTTCGGGAGTCGGTTACGTGTTGGGAAGGTATTAACACCCCACAACGCCCGTCCTAAGACGGTACCATTAATCAAATGAATAAAAATAAGTGTGGTTTTAAAAATATCATTTTTCCCAAATAATAACAATAATAATAAGACTAAAGACAAAACAAACAAATATATAAAAAAAACAAACAAGAAAACATACTTATAAAAATCATAACAATAAATAATAATTAGACGGATAAAAATATCAAACAAAAATAAAACAAACAAACATATATATTTTTTTATTTATTTAGACCCGACAAGGTTTGACCTTGGTCCTACGTATCTCTATATAAGATAGAAAATCAGGGTACACGTAGTTCTATTTTAAAAATTTGTTAGATGAAGTTCGATATTTTTTTAGCTTATGAATATTTTCTTTTATTTTTCGCAATTTATTTTATATAATTTTTTTAATTATTTTCTGTTTTATTATTTTTTTTTCTTTCGATAATTGTTTATTTAAAGGAAACTCGGGATAAGATTGTTTTTTT
>Ga0209700_102089_pt1 | contig 41076 bp, 17 predicted proteins | sample SiratroredBW_FD_187528 | JGI IMG/M metagenome (GOLD analysis project Ga0209700, IMG submission 187528) | Root nodule microbial communities of legume samples collected from California, USA - Siratro red BW (SPAdes) (version 2) | ecosystem: Host-associated > Plants > Roots > Nodule | place: USA...
AGGGACATTAATCCTATATCTTTTCTTTTTTTTTAGTTTTTTCATTTTTCATCTTTTCATTTTTTTTAATTTTTTTTTTTTTTTTTTTGTTTTTTTTTTTTTTTTTTTTTTTTTATGATTTCTTTGGTGTATTTGATCATGATTATGATTGTGAAAAGTGTTGCTTGTGATAGGATTTTAGAAGTGGTTGTAGAAGATTTTTATGTATATTGTATTTCTAATTTTCTTGAAGAATTCTTATAAAACTTAAAATATAGTAAATTGATTTAATCAAGTAATTATATAAGTGGATCTATCTCTTGTAATAGGATGAATCAATATAAATCTTGATGTATCTTTTTCTATCTTCTAATGCACTTTACTTGTTATATTATATATTTTGTCATGTCTTTTATCTTCAAATGTCTTTTAACTAATATTTACTTTTATACTAAAAGTGCATTCTTATCAATCAATTCAATTTGTCACCATATTTTAAAAATTATTAATATAACTTTTGAGACTTTACGATATATTATAGTATAACCCTCTTATGTAAATAACTAATTGAGTTTTATACATACGAGTAGTGCCTATATATACTTCTATATTTTTTCTTACCGATGAAAATATATATTTATCTGGTATGTACTTACTAATCAATCATAAGCTTAAATTTAAGGTAACTTGTTTCAGAGTATTAATGAGAAACTTATCGTTGAAGCGGTAGCTGGTGCAATATTTAGCTTTTGTGAATGAATATATTATTGACTGGTTAGTGGCTTTCTCCGTCTGAATTTGGTGTGTAGCAAATAGGACCATTTTGAGTGATACGGGCCACTGTACTTCACTCTTTTGTATGTTATGAAAAACACCATTATTGACTCGAAAAACACATGCACTCTGTCTAAACACTTAACATCTCTTAAATGCGATTTCTCATCAGCATCACCATACTTATCCAATCTATGGGACCATTTATTTTATTTTTTTTGGATGGCTTTTCGTGTGTATTGGGAGTTGCTTTGATTCTGATTTATGACTCTTCTGGTTTTTGCATGTATAAACTGGTCGCATTCAGTAGTGTACTAGACGTCATAGTGTTGTATCTTAATCTCCTCATCATCCTTAACATTGTTTATCTTAGGCAGAAGATAAACTGCCAAACAAAGTTCTAATAAATTAAGTATACTTTATCAGCTAAATACAATTTTATTTGAAACATATGTTTTATATTTTCAACAAGATTCTTTTAATCTTTTTTCATCCTTTTATATATTCATTTGTATAACATAAAATGGAAAACTGTATTTAAACTGTAAAAGACCAGAAAAATAACTAAAAAGAAGAATAAAATTATTAATTAATTAAAATATTTTATTATTTGTTGCTATAAAGGCCTGTAAAAATCCCTGGGAAAGGGTTTTAAGTGTGTGTATATATATTCTAATTAAGCTGTTAATTAATGTATATTTTTATTAGTATTTCTAAATACAACTATTAGTGAAGAATAGAACCTACAATAATTAATATTTATTTAGCTGCTAATGAAAGCCTCCTTTTATATATCACTTCGTATATGTCAGACATGATTTTAGTAATGATTAAGACATTTTATTATTATCAGACAAAATTCATTTGGCGTCTAAACTTTCATTTGGGTAAAAGTAGCTTAAGTTTTATATAAAATTTTCTTTAAAGAACAAACATATAAATATCAATAATTCCATTTAAAATTTAATTTCGAACAAAATTAATCCTTTATTATAAAATCCAAAATAATTATTATAAAATCAATTCCATTGAAGTTACAAGCATTTATTTTGTGGTATATTCACTAGCAAAATCGTTTCCACAAATACGTATAGCTAGCAACATGAAAAGATATAGCAAATCAGCAAATTGATCCGCAAAATAAAATATACAATCACGTTCTCTGTTGTTATAATTTCTGGAACCTGTCTGAATCCAGAAGAGAGCTGCAACTCATGATGCAGATATCAATGAATAAATATATATATGCACATACAGCAGAAGCATTATTGATTTTCATGCAAGTTATATATAATATAGTGATATATCCACAAATAAGCAGCATATTATGGAGCTGACAAGTTATATATATTATTGTGTGTTGGAGCAGTCTGTGGTGACAGATAATTGAAGATGATTTTGAAACAGGCACAAGTTTGGACATGAGTTTTGAACCGTGTATATATGATACGAGAAGACCCTACACCTAGAACTTAATATATAACCTATGCTTCATCTGATATGAATATAATGAATCTCTCTCCAATAATGCACATCTTGGGCAGCCAATTTTAACCTTTTGGAGGGATTCACAAAATGCATGGTGGTGCCTGGAGCCCGCAACTGGATCATATCATATCATATGCCAATGCCAATGCCAGCAACACACCATCTCCCTCATACACAATAATATACTATAGCAATCACACTGTTTCAAACTCTTTCACCAATGCTCACGTACCGTTCATATTTTGTTTATACGTGTCTCATTCTCTGTATTCATCAACGTGTACACAAAACGTACGAGCTCTTAGGATAAGAACCTTCATCGAGTTTTCTTTTTCAAAGCCCTTTTTCCTTCCCTACTATTATCTCTACGTCTTTTCATTCGTTCATCCTTTTCAGCTTCACTGTACACTTTTCCACAGATCAATTCCACACTCATGTAACATCATATATATATATATGTGTGTATATATTATGTCCTTGTTGATGTATATACGTCCATTGGGTCTTGAATTTCTGCATCGCTGTTGACAAGTACCCCTCATCATATTTGATAATTTGAGTCTTTGACCCGCTTCTCCGTGGAAGACAACCAAAGTAAGCACGACAAGAACTATAATTTAAGAAAAAAGAAAGAGGAATGTGTGACGGTGAGAGAGAGAATTTTACATGAAAGTGAGAGGAATAAATAAATAAACAAGGTTTTGAAGTCATGTCGTACGGTGATTTAAAAAAAAAGTCATGTTATTTTAGAAAGTATATATGCTTTTTGTGTTTTAATTTTAATTATCTATGATAATAACATTTAAAGTTCAATATTTAAATAATTCTTCCTAATCTAAGCTATAATCACGCTGTTAAAAAATTATACACGTTTAACTTGTAATGTATTCACGAGCCAAATTCCAGTATATGCCATGAAGTGCTGTGAAGTATAAAGGCTTGTGAATGGACACGTGAAAAGATTAGGATCACAAAAATAATTAGCTTCACTCATTAATCAGCAATAATCGTCCTTCAAACTTCTGCTGATGAAAACAGATACATCTACAGGAAAAACAAAGATATCGGAGAGGAGGGGGATCATCTCATCAGTTCTCAAATCTTTTGCTACAAATCTGCTGTTATCAACATCTTTCTATTGTTCTCTATCTTGTCGTTTCAATTTTCAACGATAGATAAAGAACACAAAAAAAAAAAAAAAAAAAAAAAAAAAAAAAAAAAAAAAAATCAACTCAAAATGAAGAAAAAGTAAAAACAGGAGAATTTACAGCTCACATATGCTGGAACACATCAAAATTTGCTCCCGTTAGATCCTCCGACAGTGACATTAACGGATAGGTAGTGAAATCTATGGCATTCTGAGTCAGAAACTGCCCCTCTTCCCACGAACTTGTCTTGAACTCTTCAGATTTTACCACATTGACTTGAAACTGTAACAAAGGATCAATTTTGTTCTCAGCTTCCCACGATGAGAACCCCGCCCCTGGATAAACACTCATGCTTGAGCTATTGCTGGAACTTTCCTTCAACAAAGAACTGATTTTAGAAGCTGAGTTGTTGTCTGAAAACTCTGCCACCGACACGTTCCCGTGGTGATCAGAACTATTCAGACTCGGCAATGAGGAGAATCCATAGCTTGAATTGGTTCCCACCTGGGTCTGATCAAACTGTTTAATCGGGTTCACACTTGAATTGTAACCCATTTGGAATTCAAAGTAGGACAAAGGGTCCAATGCACTCTTGCTCATGAAAACCTCCCTTGAAGTTTCTGTTACATTGAACACACCATCATAGTAATTTGAATTGTTCACTAGAAGTGGTAAGTCCTGTGAGGAGACTAAAATCCCTTGAGACACTGGCAATAACATAGCCGGTGTTTCAATGGTGTCCTTCTCTTCCTTTACTAGGTGATCTTCAGCACTGAGGAGAGGCTTGTGCGTAGCAGGGTCAATCCCTTGCTTCATTAGCTTCTTCTTCAAACATGAATTCCAGAAGTTCTTAATCTCATTGTCTGTTCTCCCAGGTAACTGAGCTGCAATTTGAGCCCACCTGACATTGGAAAACACCCATTTCAAAAACTCTTCGAAAGCATTTAAGCATCACAATTTGTTAGCATAGCATAACATTGTATATAATCCCACCTATTTCCCAGAACTTCATGAAGGCTAATGATAAGATCCTCCTCTTGCTGAGAGAACATGCCTCTCTTCAAATCAGGCCTCAAGTAGTTTATCCATCTCAATCTGCAACTCTTCCCACACCTTTGCAGTCCTGCAATTCATAAAGCAATGTTTTTTGTTTCAGTGACAAGGAACCATAAAAAAAACCGAGAATTTGGGGAAGTGTTAAGATTAAAACCAGCTTGTTTGGGAACAGAACTCCAGCAGCCAACGCCAAATCGGGTTATGTAATTGAAGAGCTTCTCATCTTCTTCGGGGGACCATAAACCTTTCCTTAGTTTTTGCTTTAAACAACAGGAATGGCGACCCATGTGTGGGAGGACAGTGAGAAAAAGGACACAAAAGGACAGTGCTTTGTTAATTATGGAGAGAAAGGGTGTGTGAAGTATGAAGTGGTGACTGGGGCTATATAGTGAGACATTGCCCGTGTGGTTGTGTCAGTGAAAGGTTTGTGGAGGTGGAAAATGTGTCAGTGTTGCTGTGTAGAGAGGGTAAAACCAGGAACTAATTGTGTGCATTTAAAGAGAAGAGGAGGGTGTAAATCATACTTAGGATTCAAGTTATGAAATGGAATGGGAGAGAGAGAGAGAGAGAGAGAGAGAGAGAGAGAGAGAGAGAGAGAGAGAGAGAGAGAGAGAGAAGCTGAGGAGGAAGGTGAAGCAATCAAGTGGGATTTACGCAAATCCGGTGCTGCTTTTTGCATTGTATTTGATTCATTTTTAAGACTCCCTATTTCTAGAAAAATTATAGCAAAACAATAATTAACTATCATAAAGTATAAAAGCTCTATAATATAAGCATGCACATTATGTCATAAATATAAAAAAGCATGCACTTTATAGAGTTATCTTTTCAACTTCATAAAGTTATTGTATTATCAAGCATGTGGTTTAGTTAGTGTAAGTTGTTTTTAATTTAATCAATCATTTTAGTTTTAATTATAACTGTAAATTGTGTTAATATTTGAAATACTTTTTAATGAAAAATTACTTGTGAGTCACAAATTTCAATACATGAATATGCTTTATGAAGTAAGTCTTGTGAGAGTAAACTATTTTTGCTACCAGTCAAATTTCCTTTGACTTTAAACATGATATTGTCTTTGGTAAATCTTGAATTTATTTCGCATGTTAATGTTAGATTTTTCTTTTGGCTGATTGATTTAGAAATATTAATCCTGAATCATAATTGTTCTTTTGAGTTAACCTGATGATGATGATGATGATGAACTCATCCTATGATGTCATTTTAAATCATAAAACGTGAATGCATAATTTTTAGTTGCCCCTAAAGATAATTTATTTTAAGAAATGTATTGTCTCACTTACTTTTATAAAATTTATTAAAAATAATCATACAAAATTGTGAACGTACTCACTCTGTTTAATAAACTCTCATTTATAATATACTTTTAGTAATTTTAGTCAATAGTAAAACGAGTTAGAAGAAATGTATTATTAACAAACCTTCCTTAGGAGTATCTACAGCACTTAGAAATTTAGGGAGTATCCAGTACTTAAAAAAATTATAATTTTTAAAATAACACTTTCTAATTATTACTGAAGTAAACAAAATTTCCTTAAAGTTCATTATTTGGTAAAGAGAAAAAAAAAACTGTATGAAAATAAGAAAAAGGAAAATAGATAGGAAAAAAGGGGATAGAATTTTAAGATTGTTTGATTTGAAAAAAATACAAAGAAATAATATTACAAGTTTGCTTAGCTTGGATGAAGGCAGGGAGAGGAAATTTGAAATTAAAAATATTATTTTAAACTTAACAAAAATTATATAATCATACCAACATATATGTAATGTTATTTTAATCAATTATCCTTGAGCATATATAATAAGTTAAATTATTGCTTCAAAAGTTTGAAAGCATTTAATTCATTATAATAAATATGTAATCAATTGAATGGTACTTTGGGATCAAAGCATTATCTATAATTCAAGAAGAAAGAGCAATAATTAACATATGGATCCATTAACTTGAAATTTTCTCCTCTTTATTTCACTTATATCAAACAATAGTAATTATGATCACCATCCCTATTTTTACTCAATTTCTAGGCATAGACTAGAGAGAAACATCTACTTAGTGCTCCATGGTGAACCACCTTGAATAACCCATTATAATAGGTCATTTTGATCTATTAGATATCATGGTGCATTTGTTATTTAGTCCTTAAATTGTGAAGATGTAAACCCAGGAAAGCCTAAGAAAAATGATGGAAGATTTGTTGACATTTACAACAAAGATTTATGCTTTATGACAAAGAAAATGACATTGGTAATGAGCATGGAGAAAGAAGGAGTTGACATGAAAAAGTCTTAAACAATTAAGAGTGTGTTAATCCATCAATAATATTGCTTCTCCATTTAGTGAATTGAAATGCACAAAGAATGTTTGGTTTTCCTTGAAAAAAATCCAAACGCATACTAAGATTTATTATTGTTTTTGTTTTTTTCTTTTTTTTGAGAACTTTATGGTTCACCGGAAAATGATTCATTCTAGAATTGACCTAAAATAGGAGTAATTTATCTCAGACTAGCAAACACAAATGTAAATTTTATTGTAAGTCTTGGGCTTAGTGAGGATATAATGGTACTGAAAATAATTTTAAGTAAGAAAACATAAAAATAACCTTAGGATATATGTTTCGCACAGGTAACTTTTTATTTAAAAAGTTAAAACCAAAAATAAGAGTTTAGAAAAAGTTAAGTTTTTTTCAAGCTTGCAAACACCTTTTGAGACAAAACTTGTTGACTAAAAAAATTTACTGTTACCTCCCATACGAAAAAAATGTGAATTGAAAATTAAAAATATTAGTAAGAGATTAATTTCACTTACTTAAAATTGTTATGATGATAATAAAAAATATTAAAATCATATATTTAAAAATTTTAATTTTAAAAATGTCAAAAATTATTACAATAATTTATTTACTGATAGTTTTGGAACTATATACAAAATACTCCTTACAAACTTGTAAGGAAAAAAATTCAACTAAAAAATAAGTAAACTTTATCTACTTTTATCTTATGTAATGATATCATCCTAAAAATACTCTTCAATTAGTTGGGATTTAATGATTCTTTTTCTTCTTAAGTTCTAATATTAAAGACGCTTTAAAGAAAATTTATTTTTTAGTGTAATTAGTAAAAACTATATGTTATCAATTAAATTTCGTAATTAGAATAAAATTTAATAACTAACCTTGGTTGACATAAGTGATAGAATTTTGTGTCCTTTGAGTGTGTAATAAACTAAAAGAAAAATATATATTTTGCATATACTCTAGGTGTTTAACAATATAAATAATTATTTACGATAATGGGAAATTTGGATTAATCCCGTTGTTACTAAATTTTGCTTATATTGTACAAGGTACGAAAGACCACGTAATACAAATGCTAAAATATAAATAAAAAATAAAACAAAAGTACCCATCAAAATAAATTTATTAACTAACATAAAATTTTAGATAGAAAGAATTCATAGTGAGAAACATATCTTATAACCGCATAAGTGCCATACATCCACCAATCTCTTACATGTTTCAAAGCTTTTATATTCCTATTTTTACACTTGTTTTAGTATATTTATACAGTCTTATTTATTTGCTGTTTTTTATTACATTTAATTTCACTCTTATTGTTCTTATCTTTAACTTCCTACTTACTGCAAAAGGTATCCAATAATTCCTCATCAACAAAATCACGAATTTTGTATACCAAAACATTAAGTTGTGTAAATTAGATTAAAGTAATTATTTGCATAAAAGTGTTTCATGTCTTCGACAACATAATAAGCATTAATATGCAAAAAAAAAAACTGAAGTGGTTGTTGAAGCATGATTCATATGAAAAAGAAATAATAAAAAAATATTACTTTTTCTGTTTTTAATATGTACACGTTTAAGGTTTCTTTACACAAACAAATAAAAAGTCTTAATTTTCATAATTATAAGCAAATTTGATTTCTTTTTAATAATAGACTTATTATTTTGACATTATTTTTATATAAAAAATAATTTCAAATAACACGTTTTTCCGTCGGTATTAAAGTGTGATTTTTTCTTTTTTATAAAATAATTTATCTTTTTCTATAAGAAAATTTCCGCGAAATAACAGTATATAAAATAGAGTTTGTCAAACAATTTTTCTCATATTAAAAAAAAATAATTAGTAAGAAATAAATAAAAAATTAAGAAACAATAAATTATCTAAATGATTAATTTATACAAACTCCAATCCATTTACATTACTATATTAAGTAATATATACAAATTCCAATTTATTGATTCTCATATACAAAATATTTTAATTTTCTTTAAACTTCAAAACTAAGAGTATAATTATAAAACAATAACTAATGGAATCTAGAATTTTATACAGGACAGACAAATGAAAAAAAATTGAGTTCAAAACTGACAATTAAAAAATAATAAAGAGAGATAATAAATGTGTTAAGAGTGTGAATTAAGAACTAAACCTATAATATTTAGTAAAAAATAAATTATTTACTGGTAAACTATATTATTAGTAATATATGTTGAAAGAATTTTAAGGAGATGGATGAGTTTGGTGTGTCAGAAATTTTGTGTGGATGGTAAGAGATACTATAAAAGCAGCCGACACATGTACACGCAACTTTAATTTCAAAAAAGCCCAAAGTAATTATTGTTCTTTCCAATAAAAATATAAAAGCCGCAAAACCAATTAAAACTTTTTTCTCATGTCGGAGACTGAATTTTATTTATTTATTTTTTCCAAATAGGTTGTATATCTAGTATATGTAATAGTAATGTTTTAAAATAGAAAAACTATTACATATTCCTAATTTCAAAATTACGCTTAATTGTAATTTTAGTTCTTTATGTTACAAAAATCAGCCATTTTTTATTTTTATATAATTTCCTACAATTTTAGTTTTTTAATTATTATCTTTAATTTTTTTAAAATTTCAATGTATTAGTTTTTAATTATTCCTAACTTTGCTTAATTTATCGTTTTAAAAAATATATTAAAAAATTGTTAAGTTACATCTAATTACAATTTCTAATCATACATAAAAATCACAAGCATTATGTGTTTTTCTCAATTTTACTTCATAGTGTTAATTAAGAGACTAATTTTTTTAAAACATAGAGACTAAAATTGTGAATTTTACAAAATATTAGATAAAATTGTAAGTTACTCTTAATATTGTATAACTATCAATTATAATGTTTCTCGCTTCTTTAATATTTCTTATTTCACAAAATGGAAGTATTAAATATAACCAGAATTTTTTTGGTTGTTTTAGATTATTAATGATTTAGCAAAGTAAAACATTAAAAGTGATAATTATTTCATGCTAAAGGTGATAATGATCAGTTTTTATTTATTTTAAATATTAATATATTATTTTTATCGTCTATCAGTTAAAAATTAATGTCCTTGTAGTACCATTATTTTCTGAATATACCTAAAGTTCATCACTCGAAGGGATTGATATTAATTAGTTCGCAACTATTTTAAGAGAAAAGTTATTGTCAAAGGAATAATTGATTGTTTGAGTTATGCATGTTTATCTGTAAAACAACAATAATTCCTCGCATGCACTAAGTATTTGCTAGTGATTTGTTTGGCTTAAAATACACGTTTTCTTTTCTTTGGCTTACAATACAAGTTGTTAATTATCGTTAAACATATTTAAGGATCAATTACTTGTGAGTAAATGGTACATTTATTGTTATCCATTCATATACTTTATGCAAGGTAAATATGTTAGTATTATAAAAGTGTCTTAAAATGTATGGTAACAATGAATTTTAATTAATTAATGCTGTAAAATTTTTATTTAAATAATACATAATCATTAAACTCATAAATTATCTTAACAGTATATGCTCTTAAAAAAATATATCGGTTGTCAAATTAATTCTTTAATATTCTATTTTTTAATTAATTAATCATCAAAACGACATTGTATTAGTTACATACAAAGAACCACGACTAATACATTTATATTATCTTTAATAAACAAATGAATACAACTATATATATATATATATATATATATATATATATATATATATATATATATATATATATATTCAAGTGATGTACTTTTAAAATATAATGTACAATTTTATGTCTTCAATAAGAATTTATACTTCATTTCAAATATTTACCATGATTAAATTTAATTTTATTTAACCTTTCAAGAATATAAGTTACAAAAATTATTGAAATTTTATTTTAAAGAAAACCTATCCACATTTAAAAAAAAACATAAATTTAAACAATATTTTAAAAATATAAAGAAACAGAACTTTCTAATTATAAATTTTTATTTTGAAAATTTAATAAAATTAAAATGTCACATATATAATCAAACTTCACTTAAAAAAAATTAAAGTAGAGTTATTACATGAATAAAAAAATTTAATTAATAAAAAGATAAAACCATCTTAAAATATTTATAAAAATTCAGTGGTGAGATTTGTGTCGAGCTTGCACCAAAATTTAAATTACTATTTTAAGTAACAACATACTTTGTGAGACGAGTTATCCCTTTTTATAAATATTTTTAAAATTTTCCAAATTTTTAAAAACAGATAAAAATTGCACCAATGAAAGTCCTAGAGATGCATTTTCCAAATTTATATATTATTATCTGTTTTAATCAAGTTGGTATCGTTAACAACAAGATAGTAGTACAATTCAAATCTTAATGAAAGGAAAACAACATTGTTTTGATCACAGTAATTTTTTGTTTCATTTAAACAAAATATTTCTAAGAAACGATAGGAAAAGAATTATATGCGGGAAAGCAATATGAAAAAGGTATAAACAAAACTTTATTTAACACCTAAAATAAAAGGTACAAAAGTAGTAAAGACAGCAAAAATTATATGTGATAATCTTTATAAGCCCTGTAAAGATTAAAACAATAAAGATTTATCAATAATTAAAATAGGAAAATTTAATTACTGGTAACTATATACAAAATTCACAAATTTATAAGGACGAAAACTTTTTTAAGCTTAAATTTAAATTATATAAATAAATATATATATTCTAATGGGAATACCTAATATTGGGGAAGCGTTTGTTTATATAACTTTTTTACATTCTTAAGTATATAAAAATAGAAATGCTTATTTTCGTATTCTTTAGAAATTTATCAAAAACTATTTTTGGATATTTGTTATCCCTGAAATAATTCTATTTTAGCGGGTATACAAGTTTTATTCCTATAGGGTAGGACAATTATATTATTATAAAAATGTTAAAAATTATTTTAACCCGTTATAATTTTTAATTATACCAAAATTAATAAAATATTTTTACAAATTTCAAAATTAAGAAAATACATTTCTAGATATGTTTAAAAGCAACATTTCAGTTATAATGTTCACAAAAAATAATAATTACTGACATCATAACTTAAAGAAAGGCATGCTAATTTTTAAAATTTTCTCATAACTACGGCATATTTAATGTGTCCTTTGAATTTCACAACCGCAATTAAAGGAATGATTATATAATAAACGTGATTTGTACATAATTTTGAAAAAAATGATGCCATATCTTCCTAATGATAATTTCAATATTCTATAGATTAACTGTTACAGAAAATGAAGAAATTAAACGTATTAAATATTTAAAAAATAAAATAAATCAATATTTTTTTATTTAATAATTAAGAAAAAGTTATAAAACATATTGGATAATTCTCACTCTATGATATATAATTAAAAAAATTGTTATTATTTCTTTGTTACCTTGTTTGTTTAAGTTATACTTTTGCCTTTTTTTTAAAATTTTATTCCTTATATTGAAAAGAATACACATGCATTGTACAATACAATTTCTTTCATGAAAATGATGGCGTAGTAATCCACAACGGTGACGCATAAAGGGTAATGACAAACCACCCAAACAAATAAATAAATAAATAAATAAAAGAAATCTAGATAACGATAAAAAACAATGTAAATAATAAATAAAGAGAAACACTAATTCAACTTGTATTGTGACGTATAAGATTGCCCTCTATAAGACATATATTACATTTAATTTTAATTATATATTTTAAAGGATAAAAGATGATTTTGGTCTCTCTAAATTTGCTAATGAACTTTTAGTCCCTAAAAAATTCATGTGTTTTGGTTTTGAAAAAAAAAAACGTGTCTAAGGTGGTCTTGGTTAATGATTATGTTAAATGAGTTACTTATATGATTAATGGAACGAATTATTCTTAGTTTTTCTAAAACATGTATAATCTATTTTTACTTTCTCTAAAATGTGAGTATTTTACTTTTGTTCTTTGAAAATTAAAATGAAAATCATTAGTAAATTGAAGAATTTCAATGAACAAGTCTTGAGAAGAAATATTCTCTTTGTAAAAAATATATTAAGTCTAAAATGTGTGCAAATAACATTTCTCCGTTTCAAAAACTATGAAGCTTTTCATAGTTAAATCTACAAACAATCGTAAATCCCTTAGGTTCTTTTTGCTTTGTGAAGAAGAAACAATCTACCATTTTGGAAGCTGCCAACCAGGTGTTCTTATTCATAATAAAAAATATGTATTTTATTCAAGTATATTTCCATTACTTAAAGAAATGAGATGAGCTGCTAAAATATTAAGTATTTTAATACATATGTTTAATGGATTGCCATGTAAATAATGCATATGGCATATTTAGTAATCCAAACCAAATTTGACAGATTTATTTTTGTAAGAATAAAAAGCAAACAAAACGTTCTTCATGGAGTAAAGGTAAAATGTGTATATTTTTGAGAGACAGTGGAGTTTAACATAATTGCTAACTTAAACCAATTTGATACAATTTTAACTTTATTGGAACAATAACCAAAGTACATTTTTTTTTAAGAACTAAAAGTAAATTAGGAAGATATAAGAATCAAAGTTATAGTTTACCTTTTTTAAACTATCACACGAAACAATCACAAATGACAAAACTTGGAAGCCATTCCATTTTGAAATGAGAACTCTCTATCAATAACAGCTCACTTTTGCGGTGTGATTATTCCAAGGATTTTATCAATTGTATTAAAGATACTTGACTAATTAATTTTGTTTTCTCTGACTAATTTTGTAGGGTTTTTTCAATTATTTGTTATAGCTGCTATATTAACATTATTTTTGATAAAAAATATTATTGACATCAGCATAATAGTATTTGCCTAAAGACTAGTTAAAGGACCAGTGCACAATCATCTCATGTGAATATTAAGATCCAATTACAAATCATGAGACTTAGAATAATGTGAAATTTAGTATGGGTTTTATAAAACTTTTGATTATATCATTTAGGAGTATGATAGGAAAATGAATCATAATTTTCATTAGAAACTATTAATTAATGTATTTAATTTGATGGGATGATATAAAATTGTTAGGAGTAGAAATTGAAGGAAATGATGGAAGATTATAAATAAGGGAGAGTCTTCACACTGTGATGGCAGCCATTGGTAGCATCCTGGTTTGTTTCAGAACCTCTTCGTCTTCTCCCTTTCTCACTAGATTGGCCACGCGCCTCCACTTCGCCGCATTCCCTCTGCGTTCTCAGACGAGGAAACTCATGTCGCAAACTCTCACACGTGCCACGCTCGGTCTCACACACCCTTCTAATATCGAAACCCCCAAGGTCAAAACACGTTAACCCATTTTTCTCCTTGAATCTTCCCTACCATCTTCTGTTTAACTTTGCTTGTACTTTGATGATGTCAAAAGCTACTAACTTGTGGATTTTTTCGTTGTGGGGGTTTACTTTCGATTTAACTTTTTTGGGCCTGCCTGATTGAATTTGGATTTCAAATGTATTGGTGTATTTTTATTTTTTAAATTTCTTTTGGATTTGTGCGTGTTAATTTGTGTGATGCTGAAAGTGCGTGTTTGGTGTTTGTGAAAATTCCTGGAAGATCTCTTTTGCGGCTAAGGATGTTGATGTGACGGAATGGAAGGGGGACATTCTGGCAGTGGGTGTTACGGAGAAAGATTTGGCTAGGGATGCAAACTCGAGGTTTGAGAATGTGATTTTGAGCAAGATTGACTCAAAGTTGGGTGGTCTGTTAGCTGAAGCATCTTCTGAAGAGGATTTCTCTGGCAAAGTTGGTCAATCAACTGTTCTTAGAATTACAGGACTTGGATCAAAGAGGGTTAGCTTGATCGGTCTTGGACAGTTAACTTCCACTCCTGCAGCTTTTAAGGGTCTTGGCGAGGCCGTAGTGGCGGCGGCTAAGTCTTCTCAAGCAAGCAGTGTTGCCGTTGTTCTTGCCTCTTCTGAGGAGCTCTCTGCATCATCAAAGCTTAGCACTGCTTATGCAATTGCGTCTGGTATTGAATTTGCGGTTTGTATTTGTTTGAAATGTATTGAAGCCTGTGATTTGTAGTTATGCTTGACGATGTGTGGGCTTGAAATGTGCCAGGGACTGTGCTGGGATTATTTGAAGATAATAGATACAAGTCAGAAGCCAAAAAGCCAGCTCTTCAGTCCATTGACATTATTGGTCTAGGGACAGGACCTGAACTGGAGAAGAAACTTAAGTATGCAGGAGATGTTTCTTCCGGAATTATCTTTGGAAGGGAGCTTGTAAATTCTCCTGCTAATGTGCTCACACCAGGTTCATATGACACTGTATATGATATGATATATTGTTTCCAGTCCTTGCAAATGTTGGCAGGCAGTTGCCAATTTCATATCTGTGAGGGAATTATGCTTCTCTAAAATTGATCTGTGCTTGATAATTTGTTTATCTCAGGGGTGTTGGCAGAAGAGGCAGCTAATATTGCTTCTACATACAGTGATGTTTTCACTGCAAAAATATTAAATGCTGAACAATGTGCGGAATTGAAAATGGGGTCATATCTAGGTGTTGCTGCTGCCTCGGCAAATCCTCCTCATTTTATCCATCTATGTTACAAACCACCGAGTGGACCTGTCAATGTCAAGTTGGCTTTAGTTGGAAAAGGTTTGACTTTTGACAGGTATTATAACTTACATACAAGACTGATCAATCTTAAACAGCTTTTCCCTTGCGTATCTTGCATGATATTGATTCTGGTATTATAACTTCAAATGGTTGTAAAGTTTATGATGATGTTCTGCTGCTAGATAAATCTTTGATTAGATTGCTTCATTTTTCCCCACCTCTATATTGAGTGTGTTTGGGAAGACATTTTAGTTAAATCGAACACATTTATGTCATCAGCTTGTGGCATTTTTTAAGATACTATCTGAAGCAGCTTTTGAGTATACGACACATTATTTTTTTATTTTTTTTCATTTTTATCTTCAATACTTTAATAAAATTTATCATTCATTATTCCCTTTAATATTTCATTGTTTGTTTTGATCATTACGTGATTTATCCTGTTCTTTATTTTTTGATAAATATCTATTCTGCAAACAAAATGCAATAATAGTTCAAAACTAAGTTAAAGACTATTACTTTAAAGTATATATATTTACAAAGTAAAAAATTATGTAAGCACATTTTTTGTTATTATACTTCTCTCAACTAGTTAAACTATTAATTTACCAAATGCTTAAGCTAGCTTAATCATTTAACTTTCAAGTAAAAATTAACTTTTTAGTTTTTGCCTTGCTTAGTAGGTACTTTTGTCAAACATGGCCATTAGAAATTCTGAGTCCTCATTACTGAATAAGAGTGCCTTTTGAAGTTAATTTTATCCTCATTGCGCAACGTTAGTCACGACTTCTCCTGCATTGAACATTTAATATCATTTTTCTTATTTATAATTTGTTATTTTTTTAAATACTATTTCTTAAATTTAATTTCAATTTTGGTTGGATTTCATCATTAAATATTGATGCATTGCAATATTGTGTCAAATTGAAGATATTTGGTCAGATAAACTAAAACTTAAGATTATTCTAATCTTGATGAATCTTAATTTGAATTTATTATCATTTCTTGTATTTGACACCGATATCAATACAAATGACGGGTCTAAATGTTAGTAATATATTTTCATAATTTCTTCCATAATTTAAAAGTCCTGTCTTTTTAATTTATTTGTTTTATTCGTTATTATAATGAAAACATTGTTTTTTTTTTTGTTTTAATTTGTATTCTTATGATGTGTGCATACTATTAGTGGTGGCTACAACATCAAGACTGGACCTGGCTGTTCAATTGAACTTATGAAATTTGACATGGGTGGTTCAGCTGCAGTTTTAGGCACAGCAAAGGCACTTGGTCAAATCAAACCTCCAGGGGTGGAGGTCAGTCATTTATATCATCGGTCATGACTTTCTCTTTCCATAGAATAATTTGACTTGATTGATTAACACATAGGACTCTTCATGTGTCTTTCAATCTTCCAATGTCATGTCAAGGCTTTACTCAAGGGTATTGGTGATGGTTGGGGTGTGGCAAATCATGGGCTCGTATAGTGCAATAACTGTTGCAGGCTCAGCTAATGTTTTCCATAATGAACCTATGAAATAAGTGTTCATTCTTGTAGCTAATTTCCTGTGGTTTGATTTGTAAAGAGTTCTGATGGATATTGTGTAGTGTCTTTTGTGGTGTAATAATAATAATAATGCATGCATTGCCCATATTTAAACATCCTGCATGTGCAGGTTCATTTTATTGTTGCTGCTTGTGAGAATATGATAAGTGGAACAGGTATGAGGCCTGGAGATGTTGTCACAGCTTCAAATGGAAAGACTATAGAGGTGAGAATTTAGTATATTATTTTTTAGTTTTTAGATTTAGTACATTAAGTTTAACTTTTTTTGTCATACTGAATTGTGGTAGTTGGTCGACTTTGGTTCTGTTTCAACCATTACTTTGCTGTATAGGAGTTTGCAAACAAACATATCATAAGGTCCAATGGTAATTCTTATATAATGATTAGTGAAAATGTAACTGGTGCTTCTTGGAATATTTTATTTGAACATTAGAATGAAATGCATAAGCTGTTTCCATTTGAGGTCCCTTGAATTGTTAATCATGTTTTGGGATGGAAACTATTACTATCATTTTCAGTCAGCCAGTATTGCAAATCTATTTTTGCTACATCTGGTACTAACTGTTAATATATGTTCATGATGCAACTGATAATCAATGAATTGGAGTTTTGACATCCATGATTTATTTTTAACAGAACATGTGTAGTAGCTCTACCTCATTTTGGTACTAAGGATTTGATGGGCTTAACATCTTCTGTAGGTTAACAACACTGATGCTGAAGGTAGACTTACTCTTGCAGACGCTTTGGTATATGCTTGTAACCAAGGTGTTGAAAAGGTATACCTTATACAGCTATGCATTTCTTTATGCTGTAATGTCCCCATAAATCATAAAAGTTCCAGGTATCCCTCCCAAAAAAATTTCTTAGCATTTACTAGTTTTTGTATGCTTGATGGATGGTGATGAATTATTTTTTAACAAGAGTTAGAGAAATTGTTATAAACATTCTCATTTGTCTGTATGAAATAAAAATTCAAATAGTTGATGAATATACGTATTCTTTAAAATTATTTGGGTAAGTTCAGTCCTGTATACAAAAATTGGAGAAAAGTGCTTACTTGGCATTTTGTATTCGGAAACTTATACCCTGTTGGCTTATTTTGATTTTGGTTTCAATTCACTCGAGCTTGAAAATTGTTCGTTTTTAGAATGATGCTAATAGGTTGGTCAACTGTTCTTCAGATTGTTGATTTGGCAACCTTAACTGGGGCTTGCGTAGTTGCTCTTGGACCCTCAATTGCAGGTAATTATAAAGCAAAAACTTAATATATTGTTCATGGAGTTGAGCTTTTTATGGACTACATACCAATATTTTATTGTGAGAATCTCACGAAGGCCCAATATTTTAGTCAGCACTGAAAGTACTTAAATTAGTACTACTTTGTGGAAGTAGAAGGAAATAAGCTCTAGGAGAGGCTGGACCTGAAAGATATATATGTTAAAATGCTTCTGATTGATTACTATTGCAAACTATTGTTTTGAAGGTGTGTTTACACCCAGCGATGACCTAGCAAAGGAAGTTCTTGAAGCTTCTGATGTGAGTGGGGAGAAACTTTGGAGGCTGCCATTAGAGGAGAGTTACTGGGAAACAATGAAATCAGGAGTGGCTGATATGGTGAATACTGGTGGTCGACAAGGTGGTGCTATTATTGCCGCTCTCTTCTTAAAACAGGTATCCACTTCGGCTTAATAATGATATAAATCATGTTCTGCTTAAGTTTTTTCTCTTCTCAAACTTGTTGGGAAGTCATGACTAAGGAAGATTAATTATATCTGAATGATGTTCTGCTATTTTCTCACTCCGTGGTTCTCCAAGTGCCATGCAAACTTTGACAGCAGACAAGCAGTGGTCAAAGTAAAGTGCATGCACTGGCACATGAAATGTTACTAAACTCGTACAAACCATTTCTTTAAGGAGAATTATTGCAGGAAAAAAGATAGCTGCATTGTAAATATAGACTGTGTATTTCTTATTGTCTGGCTTCCTGTTGTCTTTTTGCACATTTATGTTAGGGGTTTCTGAAACAATTTCCCTTTACAGTTTGTTGATGAAAAGGTTCAATGGATGCATATTGACATGGCTGGTCCTGTGTGGAATGACAAGAAACGCTCAGCAACAGGATTTGGCGTTGCTACTTTAGTGGAATGGGTTTTGAAAAACGCTTCAAATGCCAAATGAAATCTTTCAACTCTTGTTCAAGGTGTGTGAAGCTCACAGGATTAGAAAAACTCATCTTGTATTGTTTCTGCTTCAATGGGGTTTTCGGTTTGGTTTGGTTATAGTTATATGAATAAGTCATTCGAAGGAATGGAAAATGTGGTATGCATGCTTAAGTGTATTCAAACTTTTTTTTTTTTTCATAAAAAAAACTTTTTTGGTTTTTAACGTTTTGCCAATAATTGAGATCTCCTCTAATAATTTTTTTATGCCATTTATATCTTTATTTAATGGTATTTATTAACGCCGCAGCATGAATTTTGCCAATACAATTTTATGAATTTTATGTCTTATTTAATGCATGTTTTTAAAATTTTATAACCTTTAATAATTATTAACGAGCTATTATTATTATTATTATAATCATAACTTTCAATTAATAAATCATTTTAATTTATAAAATAACTAGTGTTAATAAAATGAATAAAGATTCCAACGATCGTAGATTATGCTGTGGATAATCAATCACGAAGTAAATGATATTAATAAAATGAATAAAGAATACTCTTAGTAATAGAAAAGTAAATATGTTGAAAATGAGTGATATTTAAGTCTGAAAAGAGTAGAAAGTAATACGTGTATATCTCAATTTCAAAAAATCTATTTTATAACTACTGCTGTTTTTTAAGGATTCCTACATAGTTTTCATTGTGACACAACTAATACTAAAGAGAGTTGAGTTTACGATAAAACAATTTGTTCTTCAAATTAAGCTTTACATAAAAAGTTGTTTTCACATTAAGACAATTCATCAGTGTTCGGTCTGTAAGATCTGTGCCAAGATTTTAGAAAACACAATTAACAGTATTCTCTCTCTCTCTCTCTCTCTCTTTATTAATATATTTACAGGATCATATAAATAATAGAAGAAAAAAAAATATAAACAAGGTGATAATGTCATAGCATAAAAATATTATATAAAATATTGTAATAATTTGATAATATATGTAGAATTAAATATAATTTGTGCATCTTAAAATAAAAAAACTTTAACTTTGGTCACGGTAATTTTTCTTTTCAATTTAAAAAAATTAAATTAATATTTTAGTCTCCACGGTCTCGTGACATTATTTAATTATTTGTGTTTGACATTATTTAATTTTGTGTCTAACGGAATGTTACATCAGTAGTGCATGTGAACGAGGCTAGATGATTATGGTCAGAATATGTACTTAGGTTTATGAATCACTTCATTAATTATGTGGATTTCACCAAAATCGGATTATAGTTTTTTAAATATATAATTAAATGTTAGGTTTGGTCTATTAAACTCGTAGACTTTGTGGCTTTAATCCGCACATTCAACATATTAGACGGAAACATTTTAAACACGACAATATAAGTAGTCAACCAAAAAATGAATTTCATTTAATTTGTTAGATTTTAGTTGGATAAATTTTAGTTTGGTAGATTTTATCTTAATAAATGAAAAAAAAAATCAAACTTAATAAACTCTTTATTGATAGGTTTTTGCTGGCTAACAAAAACATAAAAAAATAATTTATTTCATGAACAAACTTATCTTTTTCAATCAAAATCCAAATTTCATTGATCAAATCTAAATCCATCGGACCAATATTCACCCTATGTATAATGTCAAAGTATCTTATTAAGAGTGCATATAGATTAGGTTCAAACAAACTCATTACTTTAATAATAAAAAAAAAAAGTCTCAAATTAAGTTTGATCAGATTGAACTTTTAGATCTTCTTAGTAGATCTAATCCACCTTAATTAAGTTAAATTTTACTTACAATTTCCAGAAAACATTTTTTTTAATTTGTAATTTTTAAACATTTTTTTACATGTTTTATATTCTTTAAAAAAATAGACTAATTATAAGTGAAAATATATAAAAAAATATAACTAATAATCAAATATCTAATAAAACGAACAAAAAATAACAAACAAGTAAAATACTAAACGAAAAACATGTTTTATAATTAATTTTAATTGAAATAAATTGATTTTAGATTTAATATACATAACTCATAGTCCTATCCATAAGAAATTAGATAATTAAGTTAAATCTGATTCAATAACACAATAATCTAATTTATTTGGATTGGAAGAGATCATGGTTTCAAAAGTTAGATAAAAATCATCCTTTAATACCAAAATCACAATTTAATAATCTTATAAAGATAAATTTTCAACTCAGACAAAATTTTAGTTCTATTATTATTATTATTATTAAGTTGTTATTGTTTTGATCTTAATTTTTCTTTCTTTTACTTGGATTCTTCTCCTTGTTCGGAAATGATAACCGAACTGACATAAATTACAACCTTAAAATAAAAATTTTTCATATAAAAATTAAAATTTTACAGGAAATGAAGTAAGAAACTTTTTTTTTTTTAAGAATGAAGAAATAAAATTAAGCATGTCTCTTTATTATTTTGGTTGGCGTGGTAAAGTAGAAGTTGGAAAATGGAAGAAGACATGCACGCCAACTTCAATTCACACATACAATACTAAGTTCAAGTTCAAGTCTTTGTTTTACTTCGCACCTACCAAAATAATTAAAAAAGGAAAAAGAAAAAAAAAAGATGACCCTTTTTTCCCTGTCTGGTGTTTTTTTGTTGAAAGGGTGCTTCTGTGACAAAGATTTTATATTATATGTATATAGGACCATGACATCCTATTCAGCATTTGTTCTTTCTTGAAGCATTCGTTATTCGTTTCAATCGATTAGCTATGAAGTAGAGAGAAGAGCAGAGAGAGAGAGAGAGAGAGAAGAAAAAATGAGTGTGTCATTGACTGTGATGACCTTCAATCTCCATGATGATGAGCCTCCTGACAGTCCTAATTCGTGGGAGAAGAGAAGGGATTTGTGCATAAGCGTTATTACCAATTACTCACCCATCATCCTTTGTACCCAACAAGGTTTCTCTTATTCATTTCCACTTGGGGTTCCTCAAAATGCTTTCTTTCCTGCTTTTTTCTTGGATTTGGGTTAAGGTTTTGCTAGATTATTCTTGATCCTTCTGGGTCAAGCTTGCTTTCAATATACAAGTTCTTTGTCGGCAGAAATGCGGTTTTTATTTTAAGGGTGGGGTGATGCTCATTGTTTGATTTGAAGATTTTTGCTTTCTTTGTGTATCTTATATCCCCTTTCTCCTCTGATTCATTGATCTGGCTTTTTTTAGTCGATATTATGCTTTCTGTTTCTCCTTTGATTACTCTGATTCTATTTACTTATCCTTTTCTTCGTATTGATGTTCATCTGGATTCAGGAGTGAAAACACAATTGGATTTTCTCCAGCAGGGTTTGCCAGGTGAAGAACCTTTTCAATAAGTTGTTCTTCAGCTTCTGAAAATACTAATTTATGTCCTCAAATTTATTGCACGCATATTGTGGTACTAGCTTGTTTTGTATCTTATGACATAATGTACGTTCCATAGGCCATATCCACGGTTTTGTTGAAGGATTATATGATATAGCTGCTGGTTATGAAGAGAAATATCTCACGAAGGCATCATGTTGCTTAAAATCTGCATAAATTTTAAGTAAACTACTGCTTGCTACGCGGATGTTCTAATGTGGTGTCTGTCCAATAGATTATTTGGTTTTGTTAGAATGATTGAGTAGAGTATTAAAAAGTGTCAAAAAGGTTATATAAATTAATATTCTTACTAGAATAAGAATCTTCATCTGTAGATAGGCAGATACACTCGAAATTTGTTTTGTTTAAATTCAAGGGGACGTGGAACAGAAGTGTTGTAGAAATTTATTAGGATTTCACTTGTTATAAAATGCCAAAATGTCTGAAATATCTGTCAAAAATCTTACACAGATAAGTGTAAGCACGGCTATTAGATCTTTCTCCTGTGACTTCTTTATTTTTCTTTTACCATTTGTTCCTTTAATTTGAACACGAGGAAAGTTTTCAGCTCAAATTGACTGGCTTGTGAACTGCAATAAAATTATTCTGCAATAAAAGCAAACGATGCATTGAATCCAAGGAAGAATATGGGAACACTACTATCATAACATTGTGGTTATCAATCGTACTAATCAACATAGTGACCCTGGCGACAATTGTAAACTAGCTTATATTAAGGGAAACTAATGCTCTTCACAAGAATGACACCTGCCATTTGTATCTTTCAATCACTTATGAAAATCTTGTTTGGTTGAGGTCAGATTACAAGATAAATGCAACTTCGATGGAGTTCTGTGTAAAGGTTCAAGCTCTTATAGAAAAAGGGCCTTTTTTTATTACCAGTGGTGGTGCTTGTTGTTCAAGGCAATGAAAAGGAATGGCCTTTATCAAGTGGGGACTTCATTTTCTATTTTCTTGTATTCAGCACTGACTCAACTCACCATTAGACATTATAAATTCACTTGTCTGTTACATAAGCAATTCCAGTTATGTTTTTTTTGTACTTAATGTTTGTTTATTTCTACTCAGGTTATGATCAGTTTGGGATATCACGGAAAGGGCCCCAAGACACCACTGACGAGCATTGCACTATCTTCTATGATAAGGAAAAGGTGCAAGATTTTCTTCAGTGTTATTGCTATTATTTTTTATTTAACTGGTTCAAGAACTAACTGGTTTGCTTTTTCTCCCCCTCAATTAAAGGTGGAACTTCTTGAAGGTGGAACGTTTTGGTTGTCCGAGTCTCCCTCAGTACCTGGAAGCATTTCATGGGGTTCAGAAGTTCCATGCATTGCAACATGGGCTATATCCTTATGGTTTAGAAATGAAATTGCAGCTTCAATAGTTTTCGAACTTTCTTTTACTTTTGTTGCACAATCTTTGGATCACTTGGTTCCTTGACATGATGTCCACACATTTCAACTGAAAGGAGTTGAGCCTCCTGGCTTCTCATTTCAGATAGTAAACACAAACATGGACGAGTTCAGTCCTCGCGCCCGCAGACGAAGCGCGTTGCTTACATGGCAGCACATTGCATCCTTACCCCCTAGCCTACCAGTTGTGTACTGTGGAGGATTCAATACACAAAAGGAATCAACTACCGGACGCTTTCTTCTTGGAAGATCAAGGTAGTTTCTTATTAGATATTTGTTACCATCAATATCAAGTTCATATTTTCTAACTTGTGTGTTTATGTAACTGAGTGCAGAGAGCATGGTGTTGTTGGGGATATGAGGGATGCATGGCCTAGTGCTCGTAGGAGAAAAAATGTTGACCTAATCCGCACTTATCATGGATTCAAGGGTACTTTTTCCCTGTGCTTTTTACACTACCAATTTGTTTTATGGTATGAGTAGTCACTTACCAAAGTGTTGTTATTAGGTGACAAACAAGGGACCCTTGAATTCTTGAAGCTAATTTTTAGAGCTCTTTGCCTCTGCTGGGATCGGCAAACACAGGATCTTCACATTGATTGGATCCTTTTCAGAGGTAGATCTCTGATTCCTGTTTCTTGTGAAGTGGTAAATGATAACATTGATGGCTATTATCCATCATCACATTTTCCTATATTTACCGAGTTTATGCTTCCTCGCACTGTAAGAATGCTAGAATCACCTGTACAAGAAGATACCTAATATTTTTTACTACTAGCCAAGGAGCCTTTCCCTTGTGGTGCTCATTTTTCCCTCCATCATGTCTTTTTATAGTGTAGTGTTATTCAGGAGAAGAGTATTGAAGTATGAAAATGTCGACACTTCATTATCAGCAAAATTTGTTAGCTGAATACTGGCCACGTAATTGAGGATCATGTGTTGAATCACATATTTGATTTGCTTGTTCATTACTTTGGTTTAGAATGTTGTGATATTTATGTGAGTCTGTGACCACTCCGAAATGTGGATGGCTTAAATGACTTCAGAAACCAAGTTTGTTAATACACTGATAGAATGTCTGGATTTTTTAGTTTTATTAAAAAGTTATTTTATTTATTTATTTTATTCTCATGTAAAACTTACACCGATTTATTAAATAAAACCTAAATCTGGTATGATAGTGGTTCCTGATGTTATTATCTGATTAATATATATAAATTACATACATTTCTTCATAAACGCTTATAAAAAATAAAGCAATAAGCTGCAATATACATTAGTTTTAGTTTATGGATTGTTTTTATCTCATATACATATCTATACAAAAATATTTAAATGGTGCCATAATTATTTATCTAGTCTAAATAATTGTATTAAAAATCATACTTAATTAAAGTCAATTAGTAATCGATTAATAGCGCAAAATCTTTACACCGATTGTACTTAAAATTTAGTTATGTTTTATCAATAACTTTGTTTTTGATATTTACTTTTTGTCAAATTTTTTTATTCATATTTTTAAGTTTGAAATATGAAGTAAGAAAGGATTAGATATCTGTCAATCTATAGTTAAGTTCTATATGGATCTTAAAAAAATATTTATTCTAAGTTTATAATTACATTTCGTCTGGTTTAAATATAATCTCAAATCTAATGTCATTCCATCTAATCGAGAGTGTTATAATTTCTTATGTAAAGAAAAACATGCTCCAAGCAACAGAATTGATCTAATTAGATACATTTCACAATCTACATATTTGAATTCAATTCAATTCTTTAAAAGGAAACCGATTTTTTTTTTCTTTTTACTAAGCCTATATCTCATATTAGTAAAAAAGATATTAAAAACGTGTGCATTTAATTTGAGTTTAAAAATTAAAATTCGAATAATATATTTGGTGAAATAAGATGTGGTCGACGAGTGCAAATTTTTACCTCTAAAAAATAACAACTTTAAATTAAACCAAAAATTATATAGACAATAACATGCATCCTCATAAAAAAATAATATAAAAATAGAAATTAGTATTTCATGAATAAATTACATAAATATGGGTAGGAAGTTAATATGTTTAGATTGAGTTAAATAAATTTTTAAATTTGGGTTTGAAATTCAATCCAATCACCTAATAAATTTTGCTAATTTTCCATCTTCAACTTTATATACAATTATTGAAATAATAATTAGAAAAGATAATAAGTTCTTAGACAATTTATGATAAGAAAAAAGTGGAAGAAAACCTATAGATTTATTAAGTGTGAGTGTGAAGTTAATTGAAAGTAGGTGAATGGAGTTGGAGAGTGGTGGCATGATTTAACATGAACGAACCAATTGTTCCAAACATGGTGGAGGGTTGGTTAATCACCGTTAAAACATCGTGAACCATTCAGTGCCATTCATGGTCATGGGTTGGGAATGTCACACACTTTTTTGTGTCTCAACTACTTTCTAAAACAACCACATTTGTATTTTAACGAACAAAACAATAAAATTTGACAAAAAAAAAACACCACAGAACAGAACAGGGGAAGAGAAACAGAGCGTGTGTTGCTTGGAAACAATGGCGAGGGAGCCTCTGGCTCGTGACCTATGCATCTACGTCTGCATCTGCATTCTACTCATTGCCCACCAAAGTACCGGCTTTTACCTCCCTGGTGTTGCACCTGAGGATTTCTGGAAGGTTGCCCATTTTTTCTTTTCCTTCAAAATCTAATCTTTTTAACTAGTTTAGGCCTGTTCATTATTCCTTTCCTCGTTCAGTTTCACGTCAGATCAGTTATGGACATGCTTTTGATGGCTGTAGATCCTTACTTTATTCATTTTCATTTGAACAATTTAGATTGTGTGATGAGATGTGATTTGGATTAGTGGTCAGAAATAGTGAGAGAATCGCCATGTTTTCATGGCTAGTTTATGCTAATCATCATTGTGAAACTTTGCATGGCCTTGAATGTTTGTCATTCTTTTGAAGTTTTGTATTTCCTGGACATAGTTGACAGCTTATTCTCCTAATCCAATCAATGCATAGGTGATCAGCCAGAGTAACATAACATGGTATGATTTGTCGTAATTTGTGACGTTTATCTATTATCATGTTGTGTTCATTGGTGACAGGGAGATCCATTGAGGGTGAAAGTGAACAAACTGTCTTCCACAAAAACACAGCTTCCTTACTCATACTATTCACTGCCTTATTGTCGCCCCAAACGCATAGTGGACAGTGCAGAAAATCTGGGGGAAGTTCTCCGGGGTGACCGCATTGAAAACTCACCCTATGTGGTTGGTTTAAATATTTTGGGCAGGTTCTAGCTTTCTACCTTCTGTTTATTACGTTTCACAACTAAAATATTGAAGCATTTCAATTCTTCCAGTTCAAAATGAGAGAACCACAGCTTTGCAATGTTGTTTGTCGTGTAATTCTCGATGACAAAACGGTAGAAGAGTTCAAGGAAATGATAGATGATGAGTATCGGGTGAACATGTGAGGCATTAATTACCCTGAAGCTTATATATATATCTCATGCAACTTTGTTGTGGCAATAGTGCCGATATTTTATCCTTACATTGTTGCAGGATTCTAGACAATCTTCCTTTGGTTGTTCCTATTAGAAGGCTTGTTCAGGAATCTTCCATGATGTATCTGCATGGCTTCCTTGTTGGTCTTAAGGGACAGTATTCTGGAGTATGTACAAGCTGACTGAGTACTCACTCATACTTTATAACCATTCTTTTTATTTCGTTTTCACCTCTAGTGCTCAACTGTTACAGATCAAAGAGGACAAGTATTTTATCCACAACCACTTAGCATTTGTGGTTAAGTATCACACTGATCCACAGCTAGGATTATCAAGGATTGTAGGATTTGAGGTTAAACCATTCAGGTTGTGTTGTGATTCTTTTCCACGTTTTGTGCTAGTCTGTTAATTTCATCCTTAGTAATGCTTGTACATTGAAACTATTCCCATGAATTCAGCGTAAAGCATCAATACGAAGGAGAATGGAACGAGAACACCCGCTTAACCACCTGTGATCCCCATGCCAAAAAGCTAGTCACTAGCTCTGAAAATCCTCAAGAGGTTGAAAGCAAGCAGGAAATAATTTTTACCTATGATGTTGAGTTCGAGGTTAGTTACCACAATTCACAGCAATTGAATCACCATAGTAGAGTGGCACCAAGACTTGGATTTGCATGTTGATTTTATTGTACTTAGAGGAATTTTTTCCTTGTAGGAAAGTGATGTGAAGTGGGCATATCGGTGGGATACCTATCTCCTGATGGACGATGACCAGATTCACTGGTTTTCAATAGTAAACTCTTTGATGATTGTTCTTTTCCTTTCGGGCATGGTGGCTATGATAATGTTGCGGACGCTCTATCGTGATATCTCAAAGTACAATCAGTTAGAGACACAAGAAGAAGCACAAGAAGAGACAGGATGGAAACTGGTATATGGGGATGTGTTCAGGCCTCCACCAAACTCAGATTTACTGTGTATATATGTTGGAACAGGTGTTCAGTTTTTTGGAATGATTCTTGTGACCATGATGTTTGCTGCCCTAGGATTTCTGTCTCCCTCAAATAGAGGAGGTTTGATGACAGCCATGCTCTTGCTGTGGGTACTAATGGGACTTTTTGCTGGATACACTTCAGGGCGTCTTTATAAGATGTTCAAGGGAACAGAATGGAAGAAAATCTCTTTTGGGACAGCCTTTATGTTTCCTGCCACTGCCTTTACAGCATTCTTTGTGCTAAATGCTCTGATATGGGGCCAGAGATCTTCTGGGGCAGTGCCATTTCAAACCATGTTTGCTCTTCTTGTATTATGGTTTGGCATCTCATTTCCACTAGTATTTGTTGGTGGCTTTTTGGGGTTTAGCAAAAAGCCACCAATTGAGGATCCTGTTAAGACAAACAAGATAGCTAGGCAGATTCCAGAGCAGGCTTGGTACATGAATTCTTTATGCTCTATTCTGATAGGAGGCATACTCCCTTTTGGTGCAGTCTTCATTGAGCTTTTCTTCATCCTCACATCAATCTGGTTGCACCAATTTTATTACATATTTGGTTTCCTGTTCATTGTGTTTGTCATCCTCCTTATCACCTGTGCTGAGATCACAGTTGTACTGTGCTACTTTCAGCTGTGTAGTGAAGACTACAATTGGTGGTGGAGGTCATATCTCACTTCAGGTTCCTCTGCACTCTACCTTTTCCTCTATACTGTATTCTACTTCTTCACTAAACTCGAGATCACAAAACCAATATCTGGAATCTTGTACTTCGGCTACATGCTGCTGCTTTCATATGCTTTCTTTGTGTTGACTGGTACAATTGGTTTCTGTGCATGCTTCTGGTTCACAAGGCTCATCTATTCATCAGTCAAAATTGACTGAATCTTCCCAGTTTTAGTCTAATGGTCATAGTTCTACGTTGAAGCACAAAAATTGTAGTATGTGATATGTTGTAGTTCTGTATTTTTTTTTTAAGTCATCAAATGTGTATCTCTAGTATCCATATTTTGTATTCTTGCATAACACTTTTTTCCCTTTGTTTTGTAATTTGTAAAACACACAACTATCGACCAATTATTGGTCCTCAATGCTTAGCTAGAAAAAAGAACATTTTTGTAAGTGCTAAATACTAAATGTAAATTTATTGTTATGAAATAAAAGTATTTTTCTTGCTTCTTTCCTATTAAGGATAAATCTGTTATAAATACTGGTATGTATAGTGTTACCTTGATTGCTTAAAGATTATGAAACGAAAAGGTTAGAAGGAAATAAAATGGGAACGTAACCCTTGATCATACAACTTCAGTTGGCCAAGTTATGCCAATTAGGGGTGTAACTTTTCATGTTGGATTGAATTTAACTTTTTGACCCAACTTAAAATAAATTTATTCTTCTTATAATGTTTCCACAATACATGAATATATTCTGAACTAAATTTGCCAGAAAGTATGAAGATTTTACAATGTCTTACGCGGCAAAGAAAGATGCATGAAGAAAATATGAGAATAATGGCAAATGGGCAATTCTAATTGGATCCCTTAAATAAAACTCAATCTAAATGGTGCTTCTGGTTGAAAAACACGTTTTGGAGCATACCTCCGCTTGCGTAGTTATCGTCATTTCCAATTACACAAGAAAATGATTCCGATGGAAAAGCACTAGCATACTAAATGTCACTTGCATTCTGAAGGATGAGAAATAAGACAGAGCTTGATTGTGCAAGTGCAAACCCATAACTTCAAATAAAGTTGAGAGCAATATATCAGTTTACATGGCAAGTGGCAGGCCTAATATGACAGCCAGTTGGCTTTAATGTAATATTTTAATTTACATGGTAACAGAGGAAGAGTCATTACAAGTCTTGAAACCCTCACAACTGTAACCAGGATAATTGTATAATACACTGCTTTCAACCTTCTTTCACAAATTCAATCACAGTCAAACAAGCATTTTAAGAGAGTAGTTATACATGAAAATTTTAGTCAGCGTCATCTGCAGAAAAATCAGGCTCAGGGGGTTTCTGTAGTTTCACCAACTCCCTGGCAGTCTTAGCAAGTCGATTGCGATGTACGCCACGTAGAGTGTGTGCAGCAAACTTTGAGGCTAAAAGGGCAGCACCAAAGCTGTAGGAACTTCCACCAGCATTTTCTTGAGTTCCCTCTGATTCATCAGCATCTTCCTTTTGACGAAGCTTCAAAATTTTCTTTTTGGAATACCGACGCCATGCTGCTTGAATAAAGCATGCAGCCCAAGTCCTCCATTGCTGGGAGTAAAATCGGAAAGTGTGTTGAACCTGTCTACTGTGAAGGCGTCTAAATTGACTCGCAACAAATTTTAACTCATCAGCAGTCAAGGCAAAAGCCTCAACCTCCATTAATGCTTTAACTGTTCTAGTAGAAGATGGCAGATTAGAACCAGATTTGGGATCCAGGGCCCAGGTTAATAGCTCCTCACCACAGAAGTCTGCTTCCTTTAGAAAACTGCGGTTGAAAAATCCACTCCTCCCACCATCTGTGGTAACACTCTCAAGGCGACCACGTATGATGAAAAGCATCTCATCAACTGGATCCCCTTCCCGAACGATGTAAGTATGCTCGGTAAATAAACATGGTTTCAGTCTCTCACAGATGGCATCAAGCAATCTCTCATCCATACTCTCAAATAGTGGAACCTACAAATCCATGAAAAGCAACCAGTGAATTAATAAACTCAGATGCTCAAAAATAATTTGATGAATCAATCTAAGAGAAATCAGGTCCAAAATATCTGGGAGGAACTGCATCATTTAATGTCTTGAGAGAATTCCGAAAGCAAATCTAGATGGTGAGCGAATTAAAGAAGGTCCAAGTAGTTATTCTCTTGCAAAACAACCAAATACACATAACCTGGTGTGATTGTTCAGTTGTAATATCACCATTAACCATAAATATTGAACAGATTACTACAAGTTGGTCCTTAGTTTGTCAGAGAAAAGAGGGTCCAATTTAGTTACACGCTTCAGATAGAGGGCATTCTTGGTGTTTAGTTTATTTTAAAGTGTTTGGAAGCATACCCTCCTCACTAAGGCCAAACAGAGATGACGCTTAATATCTCTTCGAAGATCCTTTGGTAGACTCTGAACTAAATTTTCTTCATCTACACCACGCGTTGCCAGCCACTTATATTGATCATACCGTCTCACACGCTCTCTAAGCTCTGGTGGGAGTAACCGATGATGCATCCACTGTTCTGAATCACGCCTTTTAACCCTCATTTCTTCTAGTCTAATGGTGAGAGACTGAAGATATGTCTGTAATCATGGGAAAGACACAAACCTCAGTATCAATTACAAACAATCTTCTCTTACATACTTTTATGGACAAGTACAAAGAGATGTCAGACAAATGTCATCAATGCGTCATGTCAAACACACTGGCTCCGTGTGTTCAGACCAAAATATGAGTTCATGCTTTGTAGGTTCCCGTCATGAATATTAATACGTAGTTCATAATTTTAGACAAAATTTACCAATAATGCATTCATCTTCAACAATGCATGATTTAGCCAGAGAAAAGGACATGTGGAAAGTCAATATTTTATCTATGTTAAATAAATGAAGAGATCATATTCATATGCCATCTCTAGTGCTCTTGCAAAAGAGTAACTAAATTACTATCAGGGGCTAGTTACTACAGTTTGACGCTACTTAATAGCTTTTAATCCCGCTCACTACGTACATATAATTGTAAAATTTAATCACTAGGATATCAAAATATTGTTGATAAGCATGAAAATTAGCATTGGGTGATTATTCAACTATTCAAGTATCCAGTATATTTGACCCAATCAAATACAAGCCCCTGGAAACTCTTGCAAGTTCTGAACAAACTGAATGACAAGACTTCCGGCAATTTTAATTCATGATATGTTAAGCTCGTTGATTTGAAGTATACCTGCATGTTGCCAATCAGAAGTGCAAAGAGGATGAGACCAAAAATAGCAAGTGCTATTGAAAAGATAACCTCCCCAGGATAGGTGCTAGTTTGAAGCCCCTGGCCAAGTGTACTGCAGTGAAGTCAATGAAAAGTTGGTTTTGGCATATCAACTGAAGGGAGAGAAAGGGAGAAGGGTAGGGGAAGGAGAAGACATGGGAACAAATAATTTCTTCAACAAAACTAAATTCAAAATGTAAAGTACATCCAAAATTGCTAAGTATTTGATAGAAACTAATCAGATGAGTGTTAATATATTAACAAAAACAAATCTTTCCCTTTCTGAACTGATATAGAATCACTATCAGTATCAAAAAGAAAGGTTACAGATTGTATCTCTCACTGTCATTTTCCGTAATATTGGAAAATAGAAGATAAAAGGTAATGCAACAGTTTCTTTGAATGACATGTAAACCTCCCACCCTTTTTGCACTCGACTTCTACCTAAACCATGCTCGTATCCTCTTTTCTTTTTTTTTAACCGACTCCCAGAACTCCCCAAGTACCCTTGCACTGTGGGCAGATCGCCATAAGCCTCTGGTCTTCTCACACTCTTCAGCCCAGTATAATTCCCTTAATACCCTTCCAACTTATTTCTAGTTACACCTTTGTAAGAGGAGGGTGGCTAAAACTATTCATGTAAACAGGTATTTCCATAAAACACTTCAGTCCAAGAATGTTTGAACATGGATATAATAACCATATATATCCTACAAACTTATTAAAATGATAAATTTCATGGATCTAGATCGATGCAAAATTTACAGACAAACTAAAAAGGTCTAATTTTAGAACAAATCGTGAAACAGGACAAAACTGTAGGACATATATCAATTTCTAGATTCAAAGTAAGAAACCAGTGATCTAGGTGTCAAACTACATAAAATGATAAAAATTAATTGATATTCTTCAAATGGTATGGTAAGGCCATTAATTTTATTTAATGACAGGGCTAGTAACCTACTTTCAGAAATTAATTTTAGTGTTTGCCTTACAGAACAAAATCAACATAGTCTGAGAGATTGTGAAACCCTGATTATAAGAAAAAAAGGTCAATAGTAGCAACAAAGATAATTTCTACTAATTACTACTAGAACATATAATTTCTCCAGTGGTTTAGCACATATTTAAATTTTCTTTGCACTAATCTTTTCAAACACTCAAATTGCATTTGGATGATAAGAAATAAGGATGAAGGAATTAGAGATGAAAGAAGTGGAGAAACAATAGAAGTGGGGGGAGAGAAATAGGGATTGATACGTCCCACCTCAAGGAGCAGGGGGGTTGCTCTTTTTTGTTTCAAATATTGAATGATAAATAAATTTTTATAACAAAAATTTATCTTTCGTCCAAAATATTAGGGGTAGAAAGTACAGTTTTTTTGGTTAAACTCTTCTTATTTGTTTAATTTTTCACAATTTCTTTCTATTCTACTCATCCAAACAAGCAGAAAGAAATTTCTACACTTGTTTCCCTTTTATTTCTTTCTTGCCTAATCACTTCTTCATTCAGTCAGCAGAAACACAATGAACATTCAAGAGGTACAACCCAAATAGAGTTTAATTTATCCAATACCCATTCCATAACTGATACAACAATAACCAACAGTTTTTCCTTCGAATTTGTTTAAACTAAGTACCTTATTCGAAAACAAAGTAGAAATAATATAATCATTCCATTCAGAAATACATACTTCTGGAGGATCGCTTGCTATTGCTATATCAGTGTATTCAGGTCAGACTTCACACAAAATATACTTGTTTCAGTCTTTCAAATCTCTATTAGCCTGTTATGGAATGCACTACAGATGTCCAAACACCAAAGAAAACAAAATTAATTACCTCAAATTCTGGAGCCCCCACCATAAACAGTAACAGTATTTGGAGATGAATTTCTTAGATGAAATTATGCCAGAAGTCAAGACTTGCCCGAAAATTCCATAATCAAAAGGTGCAGGATCACCATCCGCAGAGCATGCTGACTTTAGAATATCTTCACTTCTATTATGCCAAGCCTTATAACCTTCCATGTGCTGGTTCCCACAATAAAGGAAATTTTTATTGCACAAATTGTCAATGTCACTGCAAGCTTTCTGCCAGCATGAGTCATTGCGTTCAATAGCTAACAAGTACCAAAATGCACCAACTATCTGCAAATGATCATTGGTGGAGAAAGACCCATAATAACATGACTAGTCAGATTGTAGCTCAAATAGAACAAGGCGGGAATTTTACTGAATTAAGCATCATGAAAAAATAAAGCAAAGCTTACATGACTGGCAAGCATGTATAGCAGCAAATAATATGCAGCACCTGCCCACGCAGTTTCAGCAAAGACACCAGCTGTTCTCTTAAGCTCTGAAGTCAATGGTACCATTCGGAGAAATCTAGGAACATACTGAAACAAGATAATGAATAGCAAGGCCTGCTTTGTTGCTAGCACATCTGAACCTTTTGACCTCAGAAGAAATCTCCAAACCACAATCTGAAATCAAGAACAGACCAGAGAAAACAAAAGTAGATGTTGAGTTTTGTTATACAACTTAAAATTGCAGACAATAAGCACAAGCATTAGAGTTATGCAAATAACTGTTGTAACTTCAACCGGATCCACTAAGCAGTCATTAAGAAATGTTCTGAATATATAAATCAATGTCTAGTAAGCAGTTGCAAATTTCAGTGGACATTAAAAGGAGCAATAATTATCTATAATCATAAGCCAAAACAGTTAAAATAAATTTAGAAGAGAATCCCCATGTTTAGTAGTTTCAAACCAGGAAAACAGCAATTCAAGAAGATTGGGGTGCTTTATCATATTAATAATACCAACTCTTGATCCAAACACAAATAACCAAGAAACGGATGCCAACCAACATATTATTATATACTTTATAGCAATCCACAGTGAACAGTAACAAGCTACAAACACTTCAAATACAAGAGGGTTTCGTGTCAGAATATTCAAGCACCCGAAACAAAAAAGTTGGCCCAAGATAAAAACAGTTTTTTTCTGACCTGTGGTATAGGCAACACTGATAGGAAATCAATGATGAAATACCGCTGCAAGTATCGTTTGGCTATCTGTGCCGAATCAATCACAAGCTCACCCCGCCCAAAGACACGAGAAGATGGAGCAATATAAGCAGTACGAAATTGGAGAGCCATGTGTACAAGATAGAAAGCATCAATCACTGTCCTTAACGTTGTAACTATTATCGCCAACTTTCGGTCTATTCCAAGACAGTGAAACGAATTACTAATGACTGGGAGATAAAAAAACAGTGGGTCTATAGACACAGCCAAAATGCATGAGATAACAAAGAGTTTATTCCATAAAAGCAGGAATTTGTCTTGAGGGTCAAATATCTTCTTTTCTGACACTTTAAGATCTTCTGGGAACACTGCCCTAGATACTCCCAACCCAAGCGTTCGCCCAATTGATTTCAGCCCTTCAGATCCCCTTCTCATACCCCTTTTAAAAGACCTAGAAGTCGTGCTGCGTCCACGACCATCATGGCCTAATTTATCAATACTAAATCCAGATTTTATAACTCCAGCATCAGAAGATGAAGATAGTGTAGAATCCAAGGCATCCAACCTAGAAATTAACAGAATGCACAGAAAAAGATCACTTTTGTCTGAAATCATAACTAAGTAATTCCATGTTTATAAACAGGAATGTCAAGATCAATTCCAGAGCAGAGAAAGGCAAAGAGGGGAAATTAAGAAATAAGAGAATGCTTTGTCATATATCATGAGAGATGAAGGTCACTATGAGTTGAATACCATGACAAACATTAATTCTACTTAAGAAAGCTACACCAACAAGATCCATGTAGAGCATTTTAAAATTCAAAGTGCAAAGCTTTGCAAGTGAGAAAGTAGTTTCTCTATAGTTCAACTGGACAGCCATCTGGGATAATTACACAATAACAAAATTTCTACTTCTAAAACCGTTACAGTTTACAACTGACTGAATAAGTGACATAGCATATGGTTAAGAGGTTATATGTCCTTCCACACTATGTAGACAAAAAAGAAATTGTATAGAAATTGTATGTACTGATGCCAAAAATTTGAATCATATTAACATAATTAATTCTATAGTTGGAATTTAGAACATGCAAATAAATACCATTAACATCACTATCTCCTCGTTCGTATATCTATAATAACTTTACAATGAAAATATATTGGATGCTGATACCTCAAAAAATTTTCCCGCTGGCCACCCATGTATTCTGACTTGTGACCACGGTCAAACATCATTCAATAGTTGATCACATATCCATAACCTGCAGACAAACAAAACGAATTCAAAACAACGAATAATAAAATTAATAACATTGTCATCTTCAAGCTCAGATTTCAAATGTTCATTAAGAGGCTCAGGCTAGAGGTTTCTGATTACAAAGATTTAAAACTTGCACACATGTTAACTTTCTGTGTCATAAACCATAAATGTAGATCTACGTTTTAGTGAAGATCGATTGCACCAGCCAGATGTACCTAAGGTTGCCACTTGCTTGTTGTGTATCATCTTCATTCTAGCATGATACTTGTGAAAATTTTCATCCTCTAAACCAAACTGCTGTTTACTCAATAGTTTTTATATAGCATCTCAACATAGTAAAATCAGAGGCTCATACTCTTAAGCTGGCATTAAAGTTCCCTGAAGTATCATTCTTTAGATGTTCCAACATTCAGAAATAATCATTTCCAACTCTCCGCCTCTATTCCCCTCTATTTCAAGATTCACATACAGATCAATGTCGCATTGATACTCCTAAACAACTATTTCAAGAGATTTCAATAAAGATAGTTCATCCTTCAACATTATAATACCAGTTATCAGCCACTAAGCTAAGCCAATACACAAATTTTAGTGATGCATAATTAAAATTAAAGGGAGATTAATTCATTTCATATGAGAGTTTGTCATGAAGTAAATGTCAACGGAGTAAATATTGTTATCCCTTAAAAATCTCAAAGATGCTAGAAACATAAAGAAAGGAAAAAAAAAAAAAAAAAAAAAAAAAAAAAAAAAAAAAAAAAAAAAAAAAAAAAAAATCCTCGCAAGTTCAACGGATGTTATCTTCTGTTGTTAAACAATGGGCCAATAGTTAACCCACAATGTCTCTATCTGTGCTTCGACATATCTTCCAGTACCTCACTGCAAAGTCATCTTCAAAAACACCCCATATTACAATAAATCAAGAGAAAACCTCGGCTACGACCCGAAAACGGACGGCAACCGGCAACCAAAATTTTGCCGCCGGTGACGAACTGGCGTCAACGCTCATATATGGACTGAATTTGGAGTCAAAATTAGCAAAAAGAATTTCTCCTTCCTGAGTCCTTATCTTATCAACAAAAAATTAAGACTCCTAAATTTTCTCCGCTTAACCGAAATTCGCGGTAGGGTTAACTGTGGATGAAGTTCAAGCTCCACCAAGAGCAAGTAAAGCCTCATCCTCAACAACTCTCTCCGATCAATATTCAAATCAAAGTTCCATCGAGAAGCAGCAATTCGAAGCTAATAAACAGATTAGAAACTCCAACGGTGGTTCCATTAATACAGAGCAGAAAAAGTAGAAAATAAAAACGGAACGGACCTGGTTTGAGAGGAATGAACGGTGTTGAACTGAAGAAGAAGATTGAGTAAAAGGAAGAGTGCATTTATGGCGGAATCTCGTCTCTAGGAGACTGAGTCGCTGTCATCACAGAGAAAAGGAAAGAAGAAGGAACCCAATATTATCAAATCATATTAAAAATAAAAATAAAAACACGGTAATAACCGGTAATTCAGGCGATAACCAATCAAAAACAATTATTAATGTTGGGTTTTTTTTTCTTCCGTTAAATATATTTTTCTCATCTTTAAAAAAAAATACTAAAATTTATATTTGGTCATCTTACAGCTTAATTTTTACTTGAGTCAAATATTAGTTAATTAAACACCTGGGTAATAGTGGTCATTCATGTTTGAGTAATTACAAATACTTATGGCCACAAAAATATTATTTTATTAGTATTGTAAATCCAATTTAGTGGATCAATAATTTTTGCAAAATGCCTCTCACATTAATTATTATCATTTATATTTTAGTGGCTAACAATACAATACTGAGGGATTGATACTGCAAGATTTATGGTCAGCAGACAGTATTTATATATGACGATGGATTAATAAAAATAATTATATAACTTTCACCTAAAATATTGTCACTAATATTTTCGTGATAAAATTAATACTGAATGCTTTGTAAATTGAATTAATTAAATTACATTTCTCCTTATTTTTTTTAAATCTCTATTTTTTCAAATGTCGAAATCTTGCATTCCCGGGTAATTTTTTCAGAATTAAATATTTTTTTGGCTAATTGAAAATCTTCCACCGCTAAAAAGTAAAACACAATCCGAACTTATAATCGATAATTCTTATGAAGTTCTCTCTATAGTTTATTTATTTATTACATCTTTACAACTTCACAGTTATTAATATTCTCCCTAATACGCGATTTATTTTAAATTAAAATTGATCAAAAGTTATGAATAAAAATCAGAAAATAAAAAATTAAAATTATTAAAATTTATTACTTTTAATAAATTTCCCTTTAATAATAAAAAATATTTCTTAAAATACGTTAGAAATCATGTAACTATCTGACACGTCTAAGTAGTAATTTTTTTATGCAATCCATGAGTAAATCTTGTTTTGAATCAGTTAAATTTAATTTAACATTTTTAAGTTTTATAGCATCACCTCATTTTTAATTCTTTATTATATTGTTTTAATATAATATTTTTATAAGATATTTATTTAATTTTTTTATTTATTTCTCAACTTTTTAGAACATAATTTTTTTTAATTACTATATTACTTTAATTATATAAGATAATAATTTATAATAAAATAAAATAATATTATAAAATTATTTAAAAACGGCACTTTCAAAATTATAGTTTAACTAAAACTTTTGAGAGAGACAAAGGACTTTATACTCAATTAATTTATCCATTAGTTGACAAATTTGTCAAATACCAATTTTATAGTACTTTTTTCTGGTTCAGTTGCAAACACATTGGTGTTATTATAAATATAGAAAATAATATGATTACCTTTATACAACAATGTTTAAGTTTAAGATAGTTTTTATATTTATTATTGATTGCAGTTGTTGTTTAAGAAACTTGTAAAGTTTTAACTGAAAAGTCAATTAAAGAGCATATAAAGACAAAGTAAGTACTTGAAGATTTGTTATTGTTATTCTCTCTAAACTATGCAATGTAGATTACATAAATTTAAAAAAAAAATAAGCAATTTTAAAAAAAAAAAATCTGTAAAATAATCTCATTCAAGTCTCCAATTCCTAATGAAAAAAAAATATTTAAAACTAAATTAACTTAGAAACAAAAATTAGGAGGGTTTGATTTGAAATTACTTGTACTACGAATTGAATCTTAACTTATAAACTTAAATTCAAAGGCAATAAAAGTTACTGGAAAATCTAAATAACTCATGAAATTGAATTACACCAATAATAGATTTGAATAATGGTAAAATGCAATTCAAAAAGTAAGTGGATTGCAAGAATTGAAAGGCATTATTGGAGTAGGAAACATGCAAAGGCTTTCAATAATTGATGCATGAAACCTATTAGGTAATGAAAAGAATTTTATCCTATTGTTTGAACAATGAAAAGTGAAATATAAGAAATGAAAATAAGGCATAATACAACAAATATTATGAATTGGTGATATCTAATTGCGAGGATGAGTGTTCTCTGGCTTGGACATTCCAGAAGCAACCTTAGCAACATCCATTGATGATGCTTCAGGCTTCTTGTTGGAGTACAAAACGAAGTAACCCAACACAGAGATTGCTGCAAAGCCCCCAATGGCCATTTTCATGGGACACTGAGGCATTTTCCTACGTTGGTGAAGTACGTCTGTCGAATGTTGTTGAGTTGCAGAAGAAGGAGAACTCTCTTTCACTGCTTCAGCTTTTGCCATTTTTATTTTCTCTTTCTCAATCTTACTAATTATATATATCTTTATTCTGACTCTGATCTTTTGGTATGTAGAATTCAATATGAAACCGTGTTAAGGTGTTGATTTATGGATTTTGGTGGAAGAAAGAGAAGAAGGTGGGAGTGGTGGCAAGGAATTGAAGGCGAAAAATAATGTGTTGTGTGCAGGTGGAGCTTTCGGAGATGAATAGTGTTTGACATTTTGACGCGGAGCGTTGTGTGCTGTTTGACAAGGTCAAAGAACAACATGTGTCACCTTAATTTTCTACTTTGGTTTCAAGTACGGAATATTTTAATTTTAGAAATATATTAATTGAGGAACCTTTGCATTTCAAAGAAATTTAAGAGGATTGTTTATCTTCTTTTCACAAAACTATATCATCTTTGAAATTATACACCAAGTTTCCTCGTGTTAACTTGTAAAGGGACATTAATCCTATATCTTTTCTTTTTTTTTAGTTTTTTCATTTTTCATCTTTTCATTTTTTTTAATTTTTTTTCTTTATTTTTTGGTTTTCTTTTTTATTTTTTTTGTGTGTGTGTGTGTTTTAAATTTTTATTTATTTATTATTTTATTTTATTTTCTCCTTAATTTCATATTTTTGTTGTTTTTTTATTGTTTTATTATTTTATATTTTTTGTTT
>Ga0209700_102090_pt1 | contig 41071 bp, 12 predicted proteins | sample SiratroredBW_FD_187528 | JGI IMG/M metagenome (GOLD analysis project Ga0209700, IMG submission 187528) | Root nodule microbial communities of legume samples collected from California, USA - Siratro red BW (SPAdes) (version 2) | ecosystem: Host-associated > Plants > Roots > Nodule | place: USA...
TATATATATATATATATATATATATATCTTTTTCAACGGGTTTCTTCTTATGAAATATAAAATGATTTTCTTCAAATAATCTTATAATACATATGATTAGGTGAATATATTTGAACGCTTATAATATTCTTATTTATTCCAATTCAAGAGGTCACGTCAAACACAAATTTTCAATTTAACTAAATCACTTGACTAATATATATTAGTTTTTGCTTTGACACGTAAATAGATCATTGTTTAGCATCTGACTAACCAATACATATACAAATCAAAAATCAATTCTTAAGAGCATTTTGGTAAAAACATTTTTGTATGTACTCAGATATTAATTCTCCTTTTTAGTTTCATGCAGATGATGATAACATGTAATATAAGAAGATAGGAAGATAGGGAGAAAGGAGCATGTACATAAGAATTTATAATGGTTCATCTAAAGCAATACATTAAGTTTTTTGGTCAACCAGCCAAGTTTAACTAGTCAAATTATTGTTGTTAAATACACTTTAATTCTTTGGACTTGTAGTCACTTCTGACTAACCCTGTGAGTATTTTCATCATACCACTCTTGATTGATATTGAGTATTCTTTATTCAAGCCAGTTCAGGTTGATCCTGAGTATTCTTTACACGTAGTCATTCCTAACTAATTGAGTATTCTTTCATATCACAACCACTCGTGGCTGACTCCGTCACAAAGTTTTGTTTACTCAAGTCACTTCTGACTGTCACTGAGTATTCTGATAACACTTAAAATGTTTGTTATGACACAAAATGCATATGATTTGCCATAATAAAAAATGGGAAGATTGTTAAGGCATAAACATTTGATATGTGAAAAGTGATCTTTCATGGATGATCTAATCTGTATCAATTAACATAGTCTTATCAAGACAACTCATAGTTATAATGATAATAAATAATAACAACACAAACCATAGTCTCTCTAAGTCTGTATAAGGAAAAACAAACCCTTATGATAGAGAATAAGGCAATGACACATAAAGATTATCATATTATCTAAAGTAAGATAGTCTAAAGTACTTACAATAATTATTAAAGAATGTCAACATGAAAGTAGTAACTAAAATCACACATATAACACAATTATACAACTATCAAAAGATATTAACATGAAAATAACAGACATTGGAATCATGCATATCGCACAAGATGCAAATTTCATCTGCTAAACCACTTACTCTTCACTAAATATAACTCATTGATTCCCACAATGATGATCAACCATTTTTTGAGATTATACGTTCAATTTGGTGTTCTCAATAACATAAAGGGATATTTAGAAAAAACGTGTCATTTGCATAACAAGTTGAGTGCAACAAAGAAGTTACAATAAAAAGGCTATCAACCTATGTTCAAGCACTAATATAAGAATAAGATTTGCATGCAAGTTTCAACTATTTTTTCAAGACGACTATAAATAAAAGACTCACTACAAACTAAATTAATAATCCTAATGAAAATTCAATGCACTTTTACAAAATCTTTTTAATTGTTAGATCTTTATAAATGGTCTAATAGATATTAGAGAGATTGTCTCCTCTTTGTAAAACCTTCCCTTTATAAACTTTAATATCTTGATAAGGAATATTCATAGTGTATATCTTTTTACATTGGAAGTTTTCTTTACAATTTTTAAATAAGATGTAGACAAGAACAACAATAATATATATTTAAAAAAGAACTAGAAGAAACTTAGTGTTAAAAAATGTTTTTTCTTTATTTATGAGAAGAGGTAAAAAGAATATTTAAGAATAACTTTGTGTTAGTTAGAAATATCAACAAAAATATTTGAAATCAAAATTTAGATTAGTAAACCATTATTAAAATGAACAAGTATAAAATTTTAAATATTATAATGTTTCGTTTATAACAACTATACTAACATTTTAGTTATCCTTTACAACTTTTGAAATGTTTTTAATATAAACATTATTGTCTAAACATTATTGTTTAAAAAAAAAAAAAGCAATTCAACCTATTCTAAAATTGACATTTCTTCAATATTTATTTTTACTTATTTTAAAATATTATTTTATATTTTTTTTTTCACTTCCTCAACTCATAAACAAGTTTATGTTATTTTTATCCTTTTTTCCACTTAAAATATGATTATCTTATTTTTATATTTTAGTATATATGATATTAATAATGATATACAACAATTTAATTTATTTTACTATTTTTGTTTGAATATTTATATATTACATTGTACATTTTAAGTTTTATATATTACTATAATAATATATGTTTATGCGCTGTAAATTTTTATTTTCAAATATGTTTATGTGGTTTGTAATTATTTCGATTTTTATAAATGTATTTTTTTAATTGTTTTTCTTATTCTTTGTCATTATTTCTGGTTAGTTTTTTTAAGAGTAATTAAAAAAATAAAAAAAAAAGCATTTTGAAAATTAAAAAAAAAAAAGCATTGCATGAATCAAAAAATTAAAATCAGTAAACCTTCATTTTATTTTAGTTTAACTTTATATGATAAAGAGAACTTAATATAAAATAATCATATACTGAATAGTTTTAAGAATTTTTTTCTAAAACTAAAAAAGTGTTATGAAAATCGATATGATTATATAATATTAAAAAATAATATATGATTATGTGTTTTTGTTTTAAAATTTGTCTCCCCCAATTATTTTGATTTTCTGCTAATGAATTTATTTATCATGTATTTTTTCACGCCTTGCTTCCTCTGCATCTCCACCACCAAGTTTATGCTACTTCAGGTTGTTGCAACTGAAAGATTAAGTAATGGCGAAGAAATCTATGTCAGAGGAAGAATGCCAAATCATGATTCAAAAGAGTTTCCGAAGTATTTCAAATTTCCTTCTACATTTTCTTTCTTACCTTTCTCCCATTCACGATCTTACGCATTTTTACAGGGTTTAGGATTTAGGGTTTTATCATATCTCTATGTTTTTATGTTAATTGGTGGGTTCATGGCAACTTTCTTTGACAGCTCCAATGGTTAGGTTTTTGAGGGAACGTTTGGCAAAAGCTGGGTGTGAAGTAGGAGACAATTTTTTCAAAGCTATTACTTGCAACCAGAAAGTGGCTGGTTATTATGTTCGTGGTGAAGGGGTACTTATTTCCTTGTTAATTTACTTCTCTTGGTTGTTCTTTTCGTTCAAATTAACTGTAATTGTGCTTTGAATGGAAATTTCATGTGTTAATTTTGTTTAGCTATTGTTATGCTGGAAAGTTCGAATTATGGTTCTGCATGTAAATTAAGAAGCTGGTTGTGCTTTTGTTTGATGAAGAAAATAAGCTCTAAATCCTATTTTCTGTTGGTTGAATTAGTATTCTGATCAATTCAAGTGGCTAGTGTTCATTCATTTCCTCCTTTGTTGGTGTGCATTTCTCGCAGATAAAAGTATGCAGTAATAATTTGCAAATCCAAGACAGCGTTAACCAGGTGGTAATTCGTGAGTTGATTCATGCGTTTGATGATTGTCGTGCTGCCAACTTGGATTGGTCGGATTGTGCTCAGAGTGCTTGTAGTGAGGTTCGTATCTTACAGTGTGTTCCTGTCGGGATATGTTGGTTTTTCAAAACCTTTTACCCAAGTAATTGATATTTCTTTATGATATTGTGAAACAGATACGAACTAATCATCTAAGTGGAGATTGTCATTATAAGCGGGAATTGCTACGAGGTTTTATAAAACTACGAGGGCATGAACAAGTAAACTTTTTTTATTTCCCTCCTTCATTAATGCAACCTATTTACCTTAGTTGGACCTTTTCGTAGATTAAACTGAGTATCTTTCATGGTTACTTTTAAAATTCAGAGTAGTACGAAGTTTGCCTAAATTTGTCGTTCCGCAGAAGATTTATTCTCATCTGAAAAGTTTTGAAATTGCTATTCGAAACATAGATTGGTAATATCAAGCATCCCACAACTTTTTGCTACATTTGTGCATGCACGGATGAATGATTAGGAAGGATACAATAAAAAAGAAAACTAGCAATTGCACTTGCATATTTTGAAACTAATCATCAAAGAAAAGGACCATTGGGATAACAAAATTATTAAAATGAGGAATTTAGTTATAACCATTTTATTTGAAAAATAGTAATTTTAATTGAAGGTTAAATCTATTGTTACTGCCTCTAAGGTCGCCCCATGGAAGCAATTAGTGCATTATTAAAAGATAAGGAAAAGCAAGTGTTCATGTTTGTCTACATCTAAATTACTCGGGGGCAATGCGTGCATGACCACCCCCTCTTTTTAGTTGAATCCTTTTAATTATATATACCTGTTGAAATACCAATTTAGTTGAAAGTTTTCTACAATGGTGAAAAAAGCTTGTTTAATTGTGATAAACTATGCTTGACTGATATGTATGTTAGATATGATTTGATCTGGACTGAGAAGTAGTTTATACGATCAAGATCAAAAGTCAAAAGATCACAGGCCAATTGAAGTTATCCATGCCAGAATTTTTAATACTGGGCATAATTTTCTAGGGATGATAACTAGAATTTGGCTTGTTTACCAGAGATTAGTGCAAATGTCTTACTGTTTGGTGGAACATAGAATACAAATAAAGAGTAGAGAGTACTACCTATCCTTTTCCATTTTCTCATTCTTTTAGCCATAGTATTGATCTGTGATGTTTAATAAATGTCAACGGTCATCAGATAACATATAATTCTAGAGCCATCTTTGATTTTAGGTTGTATTAAACTTTGTTTTGTTTGCTTCTCATCCCAAATCCACATTACCAAATACTCTGTAGTTTGTACTTAGGAGCCATACATTGCTAACATGGTTCATAAGTTAGTTTTGTCACAACATGACTGTTGAATTAGTTCAAAAGAAATATAAAATTTAAGGTAGAGGGAGTTAATCACTACGAGACCTGATTTAACATTAAACTTGAGGAAGGACATATAGTTTCTAGTAGTAGCTCTAGGTACATGAAAAATGGATTTTACTTCAATTTTGATCAAAGGTAAGTTTGAAGGTTCAGAGTTGTAAGATTATGAGGTGGTGGTTTATCTTGTTAGTGTGCTTTGCTATAGCTTAACCATTCTTATATGGTCTAATGATATACATTAAGCATTGTTGAAGAAAGACTTGAGAATAAAAACTGATGCCTTTAGCTCTTCTCCTTGCCACATTATGATGCAGTGGTATTTCCAATTTTGTCGGATTCCAACACATGTTGCCAAATCTCTAATTCCCATCCTCCTGAATGGCCATTCATTAGTTTAAAATCAAATAGTATAGAGTTCATATGTAGAAAATGAAATGTAACCATTTTTTATTGCATTCCTCAGTACAAACTGAAGCATAATTTTGCTTTGTCCATATCTTTAATTTGTAAGAAAGTCAAATTGAGGATTGGTCTATTTTTTTCTTTTTTCTTTTTCAATACTTTCAACTGTGATGATTATGTCAACATTACATCAAATAATCCCTTTGTTTATGTTTCTTTATTCTATGTGTATGTCTGAACAAATTTTTCCATAAGTCAATATTAGTTTATTCAAAAGCTGATTTGTAGAAACTCTCTCATATAGTTTTTCTAAAATTTTCATTTCTAACTTGGGCACAAGCTAATTTTAACTTATATACAAGCTCATTTCATTTTTATTTCTCTCTTGTAAAAGAAGTCATTAAAGAGGAGTTTGTCCAAAAGACCCTATAACAAGCTTGCTATATCTGGACTTTGTGTGTTTGCGTCAGTTTTTTCTTTGATGGCGGTGTATTTGCGTCATTCAAAACCAGTGACCTTTGAGCTGTAAATAATGGTAAAATTATTAACCCAAGACACTGTCTCTTTGTTCTAGGTCTACCTACAATATCTTCTGCCTAGTGTATTATAGTAATATTGCTCCTAGATGATGACATTAACTTCAGTCAACACCTAATGTTGTGATTTGAGTATTCCAAAAGGTATGAAGTTCCACGTTGCTTAGTTTACTTTCTTTTAAAGTGTTTATATACCAAAACACTCCATATACCTTCAGAGTGGTAGCAAAGATTGTGAGCCGGTGTAGGTCAAGTGTGCTCCCTATAGCAAATACGTCCTTAAGGGTGGTGTTCAACCTTGTCTCATCTTATTCTTGTTCTTAGCCATTTTTTTACTACACATAATACTGGATAATCCTTCATTTGGGCCAAGATGACTTGTTAGATGGATTAGAAATGGATTAGGAAATAGTAAAACCATAATAAAAGCAAACTTGTAGAAGCAGAACTTACGGTGCCAACTGCCATATGACATGACTGCCAGCTTCTCCCTATTACTTAATAATAACCCCTCTTCTTTCTTTGGTTGGGGGGTAGACACTAGGCTATCTTATTTTCATAAGCATATTAAAGGACTTTTACATGGTTTCTAAGGGGGCTAAAAAGAGTTTATGTTTATAAACCCATTTAAATTGTGAGGTACAATTTTCTGTTTTCCTTCAAATTACATCTGTTGTTATTTTGTTGCTGCTGTCATGCATTCTCTCTTTTGCTTTACTATATTTGATTTGATATTTTAGACTTCTTTTCCGGCTTTTATTTGTGCAATACTGAATCAATGTATGTAATGGTACTCGAAGGAATGCGTGAGAAGAAGAGTTTTGGAATCTTTGTCTGCAAACCCCAGCTGCTCTGGTTTTGCTGCCGAGGATTCCTTGGAAGCTGTATGGGATATCTGTTACAACGATACACAACCCTTTGACAGAGCTCCTTGAAAACTACATGGTTTGTACTAACAGATAGTATAGCCGCCATTGGTGCTATTCTTTATTTGCGGAATATTTTTGGTGGCATCTGGCTTAGAATCAATAATGGTGCCTTGTGGAGTACTATAAGTATGATTCAAATTGATTAGTTAAATTTTGTTAGAATTCTCACAAACTTAGTCTGTGGTACCTCCACCTGAAAGATCAAACCGTCTAGATGTCCACACTTATTTTCCATGCTACATTCTTCGGTGAAATTGTAATTGCCACATTCCTATTTTGGAGACATGTCAATGGAGTGGCAATGCCGCAAAATCTGTCATCTGGGTTCTGGATGATTAATTCTTTCATGTTTTATGGGTTTTAGAAGCCTTCATTTTTAGGATTTTCCCATGTAAGTTGGCTGAATCCTGGTTTTTGTTCTTTATATATTTCCTATATACTCAGAATATGTATCAAAACAGTGGCTTCAATAAATAGGTGAATTCGATTGTTGTGATAAGGTTGGCCTATAAGGTTTCACCAGATTCTGGCAATAAAACGTAACTTGCAGTGTATTTGGTTGCCTCTTTCTAGTTGTTTTTTTCTTTATCACCATGACACTGGTGTGAAATATCTACTAATTTTATCAATCACTAATCCCTACCACAGAACTTGAGTGTTTAACATTAGTGGAATTTTCCTCTTATCCTTTCTAGTTGCATTTAACACAAACAATAAATTAGTTTTGAAGAAATTGATTTTCTTAAAGAAAAATGTTAATTGTCGAACACTACTATTCTTGGTTTATTTATAATACTAGGAAACACAAAATTATGTGGATTTATTCTTTTTTCCTGATGAGTTTAAAACTTTGATGATTTTTTGAAAAATTTAATAAATTTCAACCAGAAGTTATGATAAAAATTACGTTGATATAATTGTTCATTTTATACATCCCCTGCAAATTACACTTCCACCGTCTATTCTTAAATGTTCAATTATGTTTAATATTTTGAGTTTGTTTCTCTTTTCTTTAATTTTGGATTTGTATTTTACCATTTTATAAATCAAATTAAGAATATATTGAATATTGATTTGATAATTAAATGTGGATAAGATTCAATTAAATTTTGATTTATTCAGCTAGTCATACTAATCAAATCAAAATTACCCATGATGTGCAGTGGAGGTGCAGCTGAATTATTCAAACTATTTAAACTTGATATAAATCTGGAAATAATTATGATAAGAATTGTTTGAATTTTAATTATGTGAATTGTCTTCACATCTCTTTTTCCTTTTTTTTTCATTTTCAAATGTTTTTCAAATTTATTTCAATTTTGTTTTACATAAAAATCTCCAAATTAATTTGTCTCGGAAGAATAAAGATTAAACATAATTAATATGTGTCTTTTGAAAATCGATTTAGGTTGTATATTATATTCTAATTTTTTTTTAAAAAGCTTAGAATACTTGATTTAAAAACAATATTGAAAATCAATTGTCTATTGTACAACTTTGAGAGAATAAACATTATTTATAATGTGAATAAACATTATTTGTAATTTGCAGTTACTTTATATCCTCTCTATATGAGTTACTTTATTAAATAAATTTTAGTGAATTTTTAAGAGTGACATTATGTATTCGAAAAAGTGAGGAATGACTTAATAATTAAATTTTTTTATGAAAACCATGCAGTCACATAGTCCATAGAGGATAGAAGAAGATGGAGGCTTAAAGAAGAAGGCATAAAGCACTAGGATTTTCTTAAATCTTAGTCTTGTAAAAATTGTATAATTGTAAACTTCATTTTTTTTGTAATTTTTAAAATTTTGTAAAAAACATTATTGAGCTTTCTTTTAGGTCTTAATTGGCTTTAATTTAAACTTGAAAAGTCACTTAACAATATATAGAAATAGGTATTCACTATCTTAAAGAAGAGTTTGAAGAGAGGCATAGAAGAAAGTCTTACATCAAGTAGAATAAGTTTAGGGTTTAGTAGAATAAGTTTAGGGTTTAGGGTTTAGGGTGTGTGACATCCTATAGCTTCTTAGTCCCATATTGAAGTGGCCAAATTTACAAAGAGTTATAAGTCATCTAGAAATATAACTTCTTGTTTTATATACAACTCACCTTGTATTGAATGAGTTAGGTTATTTTTATGAAAAGATTCTTTTTGTTCTTTAAGGTCATTAAAAAAGTACTTTTTCCATTTTTTTCTTCAAAAATCTTCCTTAACAGAAGATCCTAATCAAATTTCTCTAAAAATTTAATCAGTTGAATAATTTTCAATCTATCTCTAAAGTTTCCATTATAAGGTTTGAAAAAGGTTCCATACTAGTGTTTTATCTTATATGGCCAAAAATAACTTTGTATACCCAAATGAGTCAAAAATGACATTGTAAGAATACCTATAAATGGTTTCATTAGTATAACTCTTAAGAATTTGTAAAAGAGAGTGAGCTAATTAGGATGAATAGCCTAATTAGGATGGATATACAATCTCCTGATTGTTCTTGGATTTATGTTGCAAAAAGGAAAAGAAAAAACTATGATCTATTTCAAACTATTAAATGATTCCTTTCTAAAAGTAACCTTTCATTTTAACTATTTAATGAAATTTTTTCCTATCACCATTTCTATATATCCACATGTTTTATAACTTAAAAGTGAGAGACATGTCACGTGAAATTAATCAAAATCTCGAGTATAGATGACTAATGACATATATTAACAGATGATATAATTACACCAATTTACACAATATTATTATTAAGTTAAAATCTTATATTGAATCACATTAATGAATTTACTTTATATATACTTTTAGCTTTTACACTTTTTGACCTTAAGTTTTCATTCTTATAATAGTTTGGTAAATAAGGTTAAAGGATATATTTTAAGTTAGGTAAAGATTAAGGAAAAAAAATTATGGACAAGAAACATTTAAGGCAAAGTCATGCTTTAGTAAGCCAAAAAATTTGCTCAACAAATGGTCAATAATTCCAAATAATAAGTAATTGTAATGTCACTTGAGAAATTTACATGTGCCCAAAGAATCTACTTAAGAGGAAAATAATTGATTGAACGGATAATTCATTCAATGAATCTTAATGCACTAAGATAATTTTCACAGTTCTAGAAAAATAGAGTTTTTAAAATAAGCTCGAATTTGATTAGGTATTTTTCCATACAAGGTTGTAAAATTTGAGTAACTCCATCTAGTATAAAATAAGAGCTTGTACAATCACTTTAGAGGATTCTTTTTCCTTTTCATATTTGAGATTTTAGAATAGTTTATTATAATGCCATTACTATCTATTATCTTTGGACATTTACAAACTTTGATAGTGTAAATTCAGTTTTAAGCACTATTCAGTTCAAGTTATTTAATTCTAGTTTCATTCGGTTCAATCTTCTATTATCTCTCTTTACATTTCAAAAATCCATTTTAATTTTATGCACTTATTACTCTATGGATATCCAAAATCCTAATGTTAGTTTATTGGTTTGATCTTTAGTTTAATAGTTAAGATTTGGTTCTTAATGATCTTTAGGTCAATGTAGTTGCTTCTCCAAGGTTTGAAGATTCTAGATTGAATTTAATACGGTGTACCGATTATAAGTTGTTAATTGAAATAGAAAATGTTTAAGAATTCACATAGGTTTTGTTTTGCGGTTACAAATAGATCTAAAAATCAATGAAAACCATGAAACAAATAGTTGGCTTACATTAAATTTTAATTCTACTATTTTGTTAGTCATTAGAACCTTTAAACCTACATAGTTCCCTCCAAATCTATCTTTATTCCATTTAAATTGAATTTATAATAATTCATTAACACTTTTGGAACCATGACCTAGGTATTGCCCTAGTTTCTGCATGTTTAATATGTTGTTAATTGTTTGAAACATTTAGACAAAAAAATGGTTTATATTTTAGTACTCAATTTTCCTAGTATTACCATTTTTTATTATGTTAAATGTCATTTTTTATTTTTCTTTGACATTTTTTATTTTTCTTCTTTATATTTTTAATTTCATTCGTTATTGTTTTTATTATCATAATCAATGTATTTCGTGTTAGACATGTTTTTAGTACTCATTTCAATTATTAATTTATTATTTTAAATTAAATGTTCTAAAATAAATAATTTTACATAAACATAAAGTTGAAAATACGACCATAGCTACTAATAATTCTCTCACTAATCTAATATAATAATATTTTTTTTCAAATACTAAACTTCCTACCAAATATAAAAATATATTCACAAAATTATATTTATTATTATAGTAACTATTAATGTTTTGAATAGCTTTCAGTGAAAAAATATATTTAACTAGACTATCAAGTTCAATAATAGATTCATATTTATAATACTAAATTACATCATTAGTTTAAATTATAAATTAAATTTCCAAATTTTATTATCAATTAATTGTCCAATAATTGATTAAGTTAATAAAATAATTATACATAATAAAATATTGAATTTAATATCTTCTATTTAAAATTAACATTTTTCAATTACTCTTCAAATTTTAAAATTTTAAGACGCTTTCAAATTTATTATCTCTAAAAGAATTATGGAAATTAAACTTACTTTTTAATTAATTAATTTACTTTAGTTTTAATTTTTTTTTCAAAGAATTCGACTTCCATTGAGATCAAACCACGTTTTCATTTCCGGCATGAATCAGAGGTTCAGAATTCACTTCAGTTCTGAGGACAAAATCCAACGGTGCTAGCTGAGTAATTATTGCCACAAAAATGGTAGCTGGTAATTTTTATCCTAAACAGTGTTATTCTGGTCAAAAAAATTATGTTTTTTAAGTTAGATTACAAATTATTAAAGATTAATTTAAAAATAAAAAAATATAATTTAGCTTAGTGTAAATTAATTGGTATATGAATTATGAAATGATTATGAGTGTTCCAAAAAATGTTGAACAGGTGTGCATGGATAGACTCAGAAAGTGGGCCCCACAGGAGCAGCAGCAAACACGTTGCAAACATAGATGGGATCGCCAGATTTAACGTTGTAACATAGTTTCTCACGAAATTGGTGTGCCATCTCCGCCCCCATCACCCTTTTCTTCCTCTTCTTATATTCACTCTCTTCCTCTTCACTCTTCCACTTCTTCTGCATTACCTTGCATTCTTCTCTTTCTCTTCTTCTTCTTCATGGCTCCAGCCTTGGAAGCCCAGGTTCCTCAAGCGGAACAATCTCTGCCACAGAACAACTTCTTCAACTGTGTCAGTGATGCCACGCGCAGATCCAAAGTCACTGTTATTGGAAGTGGCAACTGGGGCAGTGTTGCGGCCAAGCTCATTGCCTCCAACACCCTTAGGCTTGGCTCCTTCCATGGTAATTTTCTCTTTCTGGGTACTTTCAAAGATGTAATTTTTTTCTTCAAATTGGCTGTTTTCAGTCATTTTAGTTGTTGATGTTATTGAATGAGTGCTGGTTTAGGCTTGAGACTGTGAAAGAGAAGAAATGGTTGATTGTGTTTTTAGTCCCCTATTGTGGGATTTTGGTGCCTGTGTTCTGATTGGATGGACTCATGATGAAGTGATCCAATTGAAATTTGCAAAGACTAAAGCATAAAGCTAATGATGACTTACTTTTGATAATTTCAATGATTGGTAATGTCATGGACAAATTCAATGCATTACTGGTGCTTTTGTTTACAGTGATGTTTAAGTTTGACGTTTTGTGCTCAAATATGTGATTGGTAAGGCGTTTGTTGCTGTGTGTTTTTATCAGCAGGCATTTATTGTTTTTTATTCTCAAAGAATACCTTTTTTTAGTGTTAGTGTTTAAGATTTCACGTTAATTACAGATAAGACCTAATTACAAGAATATCAAAGAATGTAAACTTCATCTAACAAGTCATTTTTTCACATTGACTTAAGCTTAAAACTACTTTCTACTACTTACAAAATAAGCAATATTTTTCCTTTAGAATCTTAAATTTTTCTAATTTTGATGAAACTCAGATGAAGTGAGGATGTGGGTGTACGAGGAGACATTACCGAGTGGTGAGAAGCTCACAGATGTCATCAATCGAACCAATGTGAGAGGACTATGTTCATTTCACTTGTGTTGAATGTGAAAATTTTTTCCAATGAATATTGTTATTATTATTATTATGACTGTACCAGAAATGAAATTGAACATCAGTATTTATTTTGGCAGGAAAATGTCAAATATCTTCCTGGAATCAAACTTGGCCAAAATGTTGTTGCAGATCCAGACCTTGAAAATGCAGGTATATTTGTTCTCTTATTTATTTTTGAGTTTAATTTCTTTGTACAGTAAGTATAAAAAAAAAAAATTACTCGGTCAACCTTTGAGATATCATCATTGATATGATTGTAGTTATTGTAAAAGTCATATAATTGCTTCTTATTTGTTTTACTGTGATTTAGTACATAAAAAGTAAAAGTTCATACCCAAAACACCATAAGGATTAAAAAATGTTCACTGTTACTTTGGGGTAAATTGAGCAGTGAGGGATTCCAACATGTTAGTATTTGTGACTCCACATCAATTTGTGGAAGGAATATGCAAAAGGCTTGTTGGGAAAATAAGGGAAGATGCTGAGGCTATTTCCCTAGTTAAAGGGATGGAGGTCAAGATGGAAGGGCCATGCATGATCTCTACTCTCATCTCCCAGCAACTGGGAATCAATTGTTCTGTTTTAATGGGTGCCAACATAGCAAATGAGGTAGTTAGAAGAAATTACAGTTTATTTTTTTTTTTATGGTTTTGTACTCATTATATTTGGTTGTTGTAATTGTAATCATTATTAATGTTTGCAGATAGCTGTGGAGAAGTTTAGTGAAGCAACTGTTGGATACAGGAACAATAGAGAAGTTGCTGAGAGATGGGTTCAGTTGTTTTACACTCCCTATTTCATTGTGACAGCTGTGAGTACATCACATTCCTTAATAAATGATCAGCAAACTTAATCAAACTGAGGAATTTGCCCTTTAAAGTAATTTGTAGTAAATAAATACTAAGGAAATATCATTTCATGGCTGTTTTTTAAATTTCTAAAACACTGAGATATTATGTAACCAAACTCACTTGAGTTAAATAAGGCTTTATTACTGTTGTTGTTGAGATATTATTGGTGCTTACAATTTTTGTATTCTATGAATAAATAGGCTCAAGATGTTGAAGGAGTTGAACTGTGTGGAACTTTGAAAAATGTTGTGGCCATAGCAGCAGGTTTCCTGTACTGTATATGCACTTTGTTATCTCCCTTTTTTTTCTATTTTTGTGAACAATCAAGGAATGACAGTACACAAATGGGACAGGTTTTGTTGATGGTCTGGAGATGGGAAATAATACAAAAGTAAGTTTGAAAGATTTGTGATCAGAATGTTACCAAAAGGACAAAAAAAAGGTTATTTTTGTGCATTTGATTTGGTTTTGTACATGTGTGTAGGCTGCAATCATGAGACTTGGTCTTAGAGAAATGAAGGCATTTTCAAAGTTGTTGTTTACATCAGTTAAGGACAGCACCTTTTTTGAGAGCTGTGGAGTAGCTGACCTTATCACAACATGCTGTAAGGAAGCTCTTTCATTTCATTCTATTTTTCAGGAGGGATCGAGATACTTACACCAGTATTCTTTCTTTATACCATTTAATACCAGTATATATTATTATTTTATTAATATAAAATATTTTATTAACTAAAAATAGTGTCATGTCAAATAAAATATAAAGTAAATAGTGGTATCAAACTGATATTTTTCATTTTTCATTTGCTTCTTTTATGACAAACAACCATATTGTCTATGGCAGTGGGTGGAAGAAATAGAAAAGTTGCTGAGGCTTATGCAAGGAATGGAGGGAAGAGGTTGTTTTGTATTTCTGTCTCTTTTGTCCATATTTGTAGATTGAGGAAATGAAAAAATGGCTGATTCTGTTACATATTTCATAATTTTGTGCAGGTCTTTTGATGAGCTTGAAGCAGAAATGCTACAGGGCCAGAAATTACAGGTATTTTATGATAATTAGCATGACTAATAGTACTCCTTTTTAGATAAACTTTTGAAAAGGAAATAATTAGAGAAAAGTTTAAACCCTAAACTATATTATTGATGAAAGTTTGTTGCACGAAGGGTGTCTCAACTGCGAGTGAGGTTTATGAGGTTCTAAGCCATCGCGGGTGGCTGGAGCTGTTTCCTCTCTTCTCAACAGTGCATGAGATATGCTCAGGCCTACTTCCTCCATCAGCAATAGTTGAATACAGTGAGAAGCTACCTAGGTCCTTCTAATAATCACACTCACACTTTCAATATACAAGGACCTTCTTTCCATGAACACCAACAAAGTTCACTTTTTTATCAACTTTCTTTTTCTTCACTGTAAACATTACACTCAACAAATTTATATATGAAGTAGTAATTTAAATTTCTCTATTCATTCATTTTTTACCATTTCCCTTCAGCTGTGTTTTATTCCCATGCTTTTGGATTTAACACTACTTGTATAGGCTTAACTCAATTTAAAAGTATGAAGTTTATTTATTTTTCATAATAAAGATATTCTTAATTTAATGATGTAATATATATAATATTGAGTTAATTTAGGATCAATAAAATTTTATTATACATAATTCAAGTTCAACTATCATTCAACAAACTCAAATTTGGATAATTTCTTTAATGAATCAATAAATGAGTTCCAATCTTACAGTTTTTCTCATTAAGTGAATCCAATAGAAATTATTTACAAGGGTGGTTTATTGATAAAAGTATTATTTTACTGCGGATTTTAGAAAGATGAATTACTTAAAATTAAATAACTCTTGGATTTTAACCAACTTATAAAACTCATATTAAAATAATTATTTTATTAATAGATAATTCCTAAAAGCAACTCTGGTAAGAGGAAATGCTTTTATACCTAAGTTAATGATTACATTAGCTTTTTACAAGATTAATTAGCATTTTACAATACTAATGTTATTTTGATGATGTCTTAACAACGAAGTGACACTTTACGAGGTTTAAAACGTTTTAGACACAAAAATTTTTAGCAGAGTTTAAACACTTCAAAATTATGGGTTACTTCTTATTTCTTTTCTTCAAATTATGTCTTTTTATAGCCTTGTAAAAATTAGTCATTGCATTTTTTTTTCTACTGCCTATTAAATAGCTTTGAACTATATTATAATTGAATGAGAAAATTACAAGAAAGAGATTGAATTATAATTGAATTAATTAATTAATTTAATTAATCCTTAAAAACTTTTCAAAATTCATCGTTTGATTAATGAAGCTAAAAATATGATTTAGTTTGTAAAATAAATAGGCCGAGAAACTTATTCTAATGTGTCACAACAGACACTTTTTGCCAACTTCTCGTAAAACAATACTCTAGATGAATTTTCAAGATGAATGTTCAATGATGTAATAATCAAAACTGTTTCAAAATAGTGCCTCATGTATTGAGTTAAATCTGGACCGTCAAATCATTGCACTTCGAGGCACACTGAATAATACTCTACATGAATATTCAGCAATCTAACAATGAAGAATGCTTTTAAGCATTCCCTTATTAATTGAGTTGAATATGAAGTGTTTTAACCACACATTGAGACTGGTTATGAGTAAATTTTGACTGTTTCCATAAATGTAGATGAATACAATAGTACAATGTTCGGAAAATGTTCATAATAATAAAGAATTTAATTTTAATTTCTATATTTACAAATAATTTATATAACAAAGGTCAATCATTTTTATGTATGTGACATTTCAATTTTATATTATAGGTATGAAAATATCTGCAGTTTGGTTAACGATTAATCTTTACAAAAAAATTAACCAACCATGTTAAGAATTTAACTAATCCACGATTAGAAATCAGTTAAAAAAGTATTACCTTTCAAATTGCACAAAACTTAATATAAAAACAAACTTTTTAGATGAGTTATAGGCTATAATTGATCTAAAAAGTTGCAAACTAATATGTGGGTAAATGAACCTGGTTCATCTGCCAGAGCGAAAGTTGCAGCACCCCCAATGAGAAACGTGTGCCTCAATGGATCTCATAGGAAATAGGTTTCTGCCTCGTAATCAGTACTTTTCCATAGGTTCCAACAACAACTCATCTAACAAGATACACTTTCTTAACGGATTTCTTTAAAATTGATCTTGAAACTACTTTCTAGATCCATGGATTTCTTCAAAACCAACATTTGTGCCTTTAGTTTATGTCAACAAATATCAAACAATCAGTGTGCTTGTTTGTGATAGTTTTCCTTTTTTATATAAATAACAAATAATAAACTGTTCATTCCCAATGAGTTTTCAAAAATATCTAAAAAACTAATTCAATCCTCTTCTCATGTTTCCCATGTTTTATCTTGAATGTGGTAATCAATCCTCAATGGATTTGCAAAAATGGAAGAGATTATTTAAGTAGTTTGAATTAAATTCCAATAATATCTTTGTACCGATACATAATGGAATAACATGATAAAAAAGAAGACTTGATATTTTTGTTAAGAGAGAACAAATCCATCAAATAAAATCACAAGTTTTGTGCTTAATTGCCATGAATCATAATCCATAAAGAATAAGCCCTTGAAACTTTTGCTTATCCATTATCCTAGGCCTACATATTAAAACTTGGAAATGCTTGATCAAGAAAGTTTCAGTAGCATTACTTAGATAAGGAGTATACACAAATGATACAAATGTAGGAAGAAGAGGTGATAGCATCACGGTGAAAAGTGAATTCCAATGTAAAAACCAATCCCTTCCTTTGATGCCAATATTCATCAACATATCTGACATAAGCCATACTACAACACCAGGTAGTCAATTTAAAGAAGAAAAAAATCCCACAGAAGAAGCCACATAATTTGATTAAACCAAGAATCTCAGGTCCTTATTCTTTCCAGCCTGTCCACACTCTTCCTTGCCTTTTCAAGTTGATGATCAATGCTTTTTCTAGACTTCTCAAGACAATCCACACTTCTTCTTGACCTTTCTATATGGTCAAAAGTTACTCTTAGTCTCTCTAACTTCTCTGCATTATTGGACAAGTTCTTCAATTTTTCAGGCCGGTCTGTGCTCAGCCGTGGTTTGTCCCTACGATCAGTGCTCTTTCTACCCACATCAAACACATCTGTGCTCTTTCTTGGCTGCTCAAACTGCTCCATGCTTCTTCTGAAGCTGTATCTTTGTGATGGAGACTTCTCAACCGTGGCTATGAACTTCTTCAGATGCCTGATGTACTCAGGAAATTGCTCTAAATCACAGTGGTTACCTCCTTGCAGCCACAGTGGCTCATACTTCTCTTTACACAGTTCCCACAGTTGTTTTCCGTGGGAGCAATCTACCACTTCATCTGAAGTTCCCTACATGATAACATAAGGGAACTTCAATCGTAAGATATTAACCACATTCTTTCATTATGTAAATAAATATTTTGCAGACGACAGTTTTTTAGATCCTCAAGTCAAAAAAACTAATTGCTTGTATGATTGTGTCAAACTGTCATTAACTATCTATTGGGATATGAACTTCAAATTCTCTATCAGCTGAAGTGGTTGATAGCACACTATATTACTTTAAAAACTGATAATGGACACAAGTGGTTTAGATGAATAAAGGTGAGGAGTCTGAAATGTGCAGGTATTTCATTCACAATTATCAAATGGCTGCAAAAGTAGTACATACAAGAAATAATGGAGGTCAAAATTCTCTAAATGGCACTTTTCACCGACACATTTTCTCACTTGTGTCGCCGTTGAGCATCATTTTAGACCATAAACTATAAGCATGATATGCAAAACAGGCTCCATAAGTAGAAGAGACTGGCACCATTTTAACTGGTTTCTTGCTTTTAATGTTAAGACTACATACTCTTTTCCCTAAATAAGCTTATCTACATAGAGCAATTCAGGTCAAGAAAATTTCATACTTTTTAAATTATAAATACAAAGTTCAAGAGCTGAAAAGTCTGCGACACAAGAGGCTTGACAATGGCATTCTGAGTCATATGGTTAGAATGAGGAAATAGTTTTTCACATAATCCCTGTTTAGAACTACAAAAATAACTCAGTTGGGTGAAAAGTCTACAATAAAGGTAAAGAATTTTTTAAAAAGGGGAAAAAGAACAAAGAAAAAATAAGCCAGAGATGTAAGATATTCAAGAAAAAAGATACCATGTAAACAATACAAAAGTAAATGTTTCTCAAACCAAGGCGATCCAACTCAAAAGCAACAAATGATGCAGCATCTTTAAAGAAAACTTACATGAATTATAAGAACAGGACAATTAACTAGTGGAATTTTGTCAATATTCTGCAAATTAACACAAAGCAGCACTTCATTAGATTAAGGAACTCACGTGCCCGTAAATGAGCAACATTTTACTAGAAATCTCAACAATGATAAAAAGTCAAAACATTATCCTACCTTGTATATGTCAAACCAGTAACTGCGTTTTACTGGATACATGACCCTTAAGCCTGAAAGTATAGGACTGTGCAGAACAACAGCTCTCAATTGTGGCAATTTAGCTGCAAGATCCAAAGTAGGGCCACTGCCAACAGATTGGCCATACAAGATTATATCCTCTTGCTTGGTACCATAGGTTTCTTCTAGACACTTATACACAGCCTCAATATCTGCATATGTATTCTGCTCACTTGGCTGCAGTTCAGGCAAAACAATGTTTCATCAGCAGATGGTTTTAGCTTTACCACTCTTCACATCATCACTGCATGACATAACATAACAACATGAACAAGCATTTCAGATTCTTACAAACCTTCCCTGATGATTGGCCATACCCAGAGTAGTCATACCTGCACAAAACCACAAAACGATGAGTCAAATCCCCGTTTCACAATTCTCCTTTTTGAGTTGATCAACACAGATAATAGACAATATTCTTCACCAAACTTTGCTTACGCTACTAGTTAACAAACTAAAACATTTCCACCAAGAAATACCACGCCACAAACCTTAATTACAAACATATTGTCAAAATATGTAAACTTCATAGGTTTAAACTCTCATCACAAATTCAATTTCCATCTGCAGTTACAATTTCAAGTTCAGCAACACCACCAAGGTTTTTGAAGTGATCACAATTGTTATTATTTTAGCAACAACATCAAGGTTTTTGAAGTGACCACAATTGTTACGATTTTAGCAAGAACATCAAGGTTTTTGAAGTGATCACAATTGTTACAGTTTTAGCAACATCAAGGTTTTTGAAGTGATCCCAATTGTTACAATTCTAGCAACAACATCAAGGTTTTTGAAGTGGTCACAATTGTGAGGAATTTAGCAACAAGATCAAGTTTTTATAGTGATCACAATTGGGTGATTAGTACATATAATATGACCAGCACAGCCACAATTTAGAAGTAAAAGAGAAATAAAAAAGTTGAGAAAGGAGAGATATAGATACCCAATGAGATTAACACGGAGGTGGATGGTGAGGTTGATGAAGAGGTCGTACATCTGGCCAAGATCGGTGGCGTTGCCGTGAGAGTAGAGAAGAGTGGAAGAGGCCATGGGGTGGCGAACATACATGGTGAGTATCTGCGTTCCACGGCGCGTGGAAAGCTTGAGAATTTCGACGTTCTCGCGGTGAGGGAAGGGACTGAGCAGCAGAAGACCCGTCACCTCGTCCTTCACCACCTTGTACGATGCTGGGTTCGGTGGGAAGAACGCCAACTTGGCAGCCATGGATGACGTCACTCCTCCCATTGCTTATAACACTCTCCTCAACACACCCACAAACACACTGCTCTCAATTTACAAGTTTCCGATGTGGGATCTGCGCATTGGTTCTGCTTCGAGAACGGAAAAAAAAAAAATGTAGCTTTTGTTAAACGGAAAGGGAAAGGAAGAAGAGAGTTATAGTGAGTGAGAGCTTTGGTCATGTTATGTACTAAAACTAGTAATAATGGTAATTGGTTATGCACTAAAACATACATCATTCATCATATCACACCATTCCGACAACAACAAAATCCATATACCTTTTTTATTTATTATTTTCTTAATAATAATAATAATATATATCATTGTGTTCACTGTCTTTCTATGTATCACTTTCCAAAATCTAAAATAACATTTGAGTTATATTTTGTAACTATAAATACACAATTCTACTTTGTAATTACTTTGTAAAGCTAAAATTTTCTAGAAAATTAGGACAAAAAATTAGAGAAAGTTGGAACGATGATAATCTAAAATAACATTTGAGTTATATTTTGTAACTATAAATACATAATTCTATTTTGTAACTACTTTGTAAAGATGAATATGAAACCCTAAATATCTTCCCAGCATGAAGATTTTATGTATATATTTTGTGATTATTTCAAGCTCCTAGTGTTCAGTCTATGTTATGATGAAAAAATTTGAGAATATTTATGATTAGTGGAAACATAACCTTTTTTTGTATTTTATATACTAAGCAAATTTTTGACAAACATGATTTATTATTTGTTTTAGTATCTACGAAAAAACTTGATATATGTTTTTTTTTTAAATTGTTTATTTTACTGTTAACAAATAATTACGCATGTTATTTAATTCATGATCTTTAATTTTATATGTGGGTAGGTTCCCAAAACACCTTGTTATTTTGTTATATCTTTATAACAATTTTATTTTACATTTTTTATTTTATTAATTTATATATTTGTGAGTATCCTTAATTTAATCTTAATTAATATTTTATTTTAGTTATGAACATGTCAAATCTTGCAAAAACCTGAATTTGTGACCTTGATGTACATGAAATAATTATTTATCTTAGGCGTTAGATGCTGAAATGCATTTAGATGCAATGGATCTCAATGTTTCCATTATAGAAAGAAATACAGTATCCAGAAAATATAAGTTTAAAATTACCATTTTTCTTAGTTGGCATTTCCATATAGTTAAAATTGAATATATTATTGTAAAAGTCCCTCTTATTTTATGGAACAATTTAAAAGAAAGACATGATCACAAAGAATTATAACTCTCCAAAAGCTTATTAAGATTACAAGAATGTTGCTGAATATAGTTTCGTAGTGTTTATCATCTCAATTAAAATTATGTGAAGAAAACAAATTAATGATAATGATAAGTTAGAGAATACACTCTTCACCTTCCATGTAACTAATTTGCTGCTACATAAGAATATCGCGAAAAATATATATATTTTGAATTATCTTCATGTCTTCTCATGACTAAATAAAATCATAAGTTTTTGATGAACGATGATGAGATCCGCTCAAGTGGTTTTTCACTCCACTCCCGAAAATGAATGTAGCAACATCTAATTCACAATTTCATGGTCATGGTCATGACTGTACTAAAAATTATGATAACGGAGATGGGCAAAAAGAAAATTTCCAGAATACGTTTTTTCACTAGAAACGGAAATGAAATATGGGGGCACTGAAATATGGGGCATTGGAATCGTTTAGTTAGATAATATATATAAAAATATAGAATTATGAAAATAATAGTTAATATTTAAGGTAGTATCTATGAGTGATTAGGTGGTCAAAGAATACTGATTTAATCAGAAGTAGTTTGGTAAATAATACTTAATTAGTTAAAAATGACTTGGTAAAGAATATTCTGTTAGCTAGAAGTGGCTTGACAAATAATATAATATTAGTCAAGAACGGTTTGGTAAAAAATATTTGGTTGACCTAGGAGTAGCTTGCGAAAAAAGATAATCTTTAACATGGTTAGTCAAAAGTGAGTATGATTCGAAAGAATATTTAATTAAATTAAGAGTGACTTATATAAAAAATACTCAATACATTGAGTATGAGTGACTACAAACCCAAAAAAATACTCGATATATACTTAGCAATATGTTAATACTAGTATGTCTCATGAAACTTAATCTATTATTTAAACACGAAATATAGTTTGTTGTGAGAGACAAACCAATATATAATATTGTGTAATTTTTTTTTTGGTATCTCATTTATATTACTAGTTATTAATTATCATCATGATAAAAAGAAAAGGAGATTATTGTAAAGTTATAAATAAGAAAACTTTTTTATTTGAGTATTTTGATTAAGTTCTTGCATTTAGTCTATTGTACTTATCAAACAGATAAACTATAATGTAATCACTTTATGAATCAAACCTAAAAATGCTACAATTAAATAATTAAGTTGAATTACATATATAGAAGAGATATGATCTCGTCACTAATATCGTCTAAATATTTTCTATCAAACAATATTTACAAAAAGATTTTGAAATTAAATAAAATATAATTCAACCTTTCATTCTGAGTTTATTTTTGTATTTTCACACGTTAATTTCTTCATTTTTTTTTATATGTCTTTGAAATACTAAAAAGACTCTGGAAGGAAAGTTGAATAAAATTTGGAACTTTCTTTCACACAAATAGATAAACAGTTTATTGATATAGAATCCACCTTACACAAATGATAATTATAGTAATAATGTTTGACAAAAATATCCTCATTAAATGAGTTTTAAATGTAGTTAAATCTATTTAATGATTTAGGTTAAATTAACAACTACCAACAGATTTCGCTTGAAAAGAAGTTATGTTTTATATATTTTCTAAAACAGCAAATACTCAAAGACATACATATCATTCTTAAGTTCGTACTTATATTGCATATAACTTCTTCTAAAAAAATATTTATTTTCATAAAAAATTATTGAAGTTATTTACACTATATTAATATGTAATTGGGTAGACAAAATCAAATTCACTCAATAATATGATAATATAGTTGTTTATTGTTTCATTAGTGACTAGAAATAGTAGCAAACACTTTCTTATTTCCAAACATGCAATTAAGTAGATTTTACTTCTTGATTTGATGACGTTAACTTACTTTTACGTTTATAATTTTTTACAATAAAAAAAAGTGAAAGCGATGCTAATTATAATGAGATTAAATAAGCATGTTGTTGCAATCCTCATACATAGATATATAAGTCAGAGCTGGAATTATAATATTTGAGTTATTTTTATTTTCAAGAAATATGTTATATAAACTATTTTCAAAATCACCATAAACTATTTTAAAAAAATATTAGTTATGTTGTCTTCATGGCTTTATTACATGTAAATAGTTTGTCAATTTTCAATTTATTAAATGTTTAATTTTATTTAATATTTTTTTATGTATGAAACATTATCTTAAAGTAAACACATCTAGTTGGCTAGTTCAATTCATACTATAGTAAAGAGCAATAAAGAAAGTGCCAACTTGTAAAACATTTTTCCTTGCCCTACTATAGAATGTGCATAACTAAAAAGAAAGTCAAAACTAATTGAAGAAAATTGCACCTTACACAACATGATGATTTGGAAAATTTAGACAAGGAATGTGTGGAGTGGTGGTACTAATTAATTTTAGAAAGCTACTAGTCCTAAAAAGTTTTATTGACTAAGTTTCATAATAATGTCCTCTTTTCCTAAGTGACAATGAAGTTCCCCCAACCATAAAATTCATTATGCAAACAGTTCATGCCTAATGCATAGAAAAAAAAAATTATACATCAAATTCTTACAACTTTTTTTAACAATCACGAGAAAGAGGACAAAGGGAAAAAGTAAGAGATAGTATATAATGAAGGGAAATAAAAAATATCATACAAAATGTTCTATAAAGATAGCTCTCATGCACTTTTTTCTATAAGGACTACAGTTATCTTTCAAGAAAATAAATGCTATTCTTCCTAAGTATTTAGTGTATTGTTACAATTTCAATTTAAAGTTACTGATTAAATTGAAACAATTTCACACTGGTTCGTATACTTGTTGCAACTGTATTGCATTTAATTTCTTCAGTATATTATATAAACTTTTTTGCAGTTTCATTTTCCAGGAATATATGCTTACTCGGAGAAATTTATAAGGTTTTCAATTCTATATAGACTTGCAGGAATTTGAAAACAAGGTTTTCACGAAAGAAAAATTCATTTTAAAATTAAAATGGTTAAAAGAATATAGTTTAATTGTTAAGTATCCATAGTGTTGACAATTGTCAATTATAGTTGGAAAACATGCATGTTATGAATTTAAAATTAATTATAAAAATAATAAATTTATCATATATAGCAATTATATTGTTTTTTCAGCTGTTAATTTAATTATATTTTAAAAGATAATATTTTGTATTATTTCTTGCCATACATAATTAATTTTTACACAATTGAATTTTATTCACAATATTAAGATATAAGATAAATGGTTATCTATATATATATATACCTATTTATGTATACACATATTTTTCTTATTACCTAAAAAGAAATAATGAGTTTTATTTCTTACAATCACTTCTTTTTTATACTGTTAATATATTATATTGTTTGGTGAAAACATGTTGATTAAAAAAATTGATATGAATGGTGAATTAGAGATAAAAAGTTGACTATATAGGGTGGTCTTTCCATGATGATTGGACTTTCACTATGAAAAAAAAAAAAAAGTTAAGGTTGATAGTTTTGTTCCTCTAAAAATAATAGAATTGATAATTATATTCTTATTTTAACTTCCAAAAAAGTTATTGAGAATGGACTTGGAAAATTTAGTGCATCTATCAATTTAATTATATGCAAGAAATAAAAATCTTGAAGTAAAAACAAATATCATATAAAATAATCTGATATTAAAAGCAAAGCAATATATATATATATATATATATATATATATATATATATATATATATATATATATATATATAGAGTTGATCACGATAAATGAATCTTATCATGATTAATAAAACAATACAAGATTATTTCAGATTGAGTAATATTTTCTCATTTGAACTCTTAAGATCAAACAACTACAATCTTATCAAATCTTAGATATTTACTATAAATAATTATTTGGAGAACTTTATATTTAATATTAATAATATTATTATATTATAAAAATTAAGAAAGAACTATGAGAAGAAAAAAATATTTACCAATAAAAAATAATGAATTTTAAAATTAAAAATAATATATATATATATATATATATATATATATATATATATATATAATTGTATGCATATATAAATTAATTAACAAGAAATTATTAATCAAAAATAGGTTAGAGACACCCGATCAAGTAATAATAATCATTAAATAAATAAAATGAAGTTTTAGACATCTTAATAAAGAAAAATAATTATATAATTATTAAATAAATAGATAAAATTAAAGAATCTTATTAAACAAATATTTAATTATAAAAACTAATAAATAAAAATAAAATAAAAAATATGAACATTTTATAACAACCACAAATTCTCTCTCTAAGAATATATTATATTTTATTTTTATAAAAAATATCAACTCTATTTCTCAAAAGTTGTTCTTCTCCTTTTCTTTGCCTTCTCTCTAAAATTTCACGTTCTTTCTTTATCAAACTGACAATCAAAGGTCACCTAGAGATCGCTAGCGTTGAGTAGACCAAGAGTGTCCGTTCAGATTCTTGAACAGAGTTAGGTTGCCCGTGATTTTAGGTTTTTGGAACTCCTTTGAGTATTTGTACTCTATAGATATAAGGAAAGCTAGTCGTATGTTTTTATAGATATTATAATTACTTATCTTGTGAATTTGGGTAAGGAAAACTATTCATATGTTTTTATAGATATTGTAATTACTTGTCTTGTGAATTCGGATAAGGAAAGCTAGTTTGAATATTTTTAATATATATTGAAATTACTTATTTTATTAAGTATGAATTGGTAAGGAAAGTTATTTGCATGTTTTTTATAGATATTGTAATTATTGTCTTGTGAATTTGGGTAAGAGAAGCTAGTTGTATGTTTTTATAGATATTGTAATTACTTGTCTTGTGAATTTGGGTAAAAAAAACTAGTTTGGATATTTTTAATAGATATTATAATTATTTATTTTATTTAGTGTAAATTTGATGAATTTGAATTAAATTAGATGAATGTTTATGTATGGTACAATGTAATATCAATGTTTGTGAATAATATGGAATGGTGGTCAAGACATAGTATTTTCAAGAAACGAGACACCCATGTTGAGATTATTAGGATGTGCATTGTTAGGATTATTAGGATTGTTAGGAAAGGAGATACCCGTGTTGAGATTATTCGATCTATTTAAGGAGGTATCCTGACTCTACTGATACTTGGATTCATATAGATGAAGATTACCACTTAGTGAAGAGTCGAAGAAGGTTCATATGGCCATGTCCTAGATTTGAAATATGAGCTGATTGGAATGAGGCATATAGATTAACCCTGTGCATATGAGAATTGTGTCTGAGGTTTGAAATAGAAACTGATTAGAACAGACTGTATCCGAGGTTTGAAATATAAGTTGATCGGAACATATGAATGATATATGACAGGTGTAAACCTCTTAGTCTAACTCAATGCACGAGTCTTCTGGAAGTAGAGAGTTCAGTGTCTTTGTACGTGAGATGGATTACGAAAGCTTGATTGGTTGTAGTTTGGTTGAGACAGAAATTTAATTTACGAAAATACATTTTCTTAAACTCTCTAGCTTACCCTTCTTTTTGTGTGGTGTTTGTTTTGTTTTTAAATCTGCAACGATCGTGCATTACACGTAAGCAGAGGATTTAACAAGTAGTGTGACTCCATAATGAGCTGATGGAGAAATTTAAATTTATTTTATTTTATAATTGTATGAAGATATTTTTTATTAAATCTTACGTAAATAAGTATATTTTAAAATATATGAAGAATGTATTGATATTTATATTTAGATTTATTATGTAATTCCCATACAATAAAGTTCCTAATATATAAAAAAATATGAGATATTACAAATGAAACCTAAATACCAATTTTCCTATGAACTTTTCACTTTAAAAATAAAAACATTCAAGTATTATTTTTCTTATACTACTTTTACTCCATAACTATTTTATAGAGTCTTACAATTATCATCAATAACAATACTTTTTTTTAGTAATTTGTCAGTTTTTTTTTCTATTATTAATTAAGAAAATGTTTGACCAAAATTAATTAGAATTTTCTTTACCGATAGGAATTGAAAGTATTTTTCAATTAACATCATTCGAAAAACCAACAAATAAAAACATGAATCAACCAATCATAAAAATAACTTTGACCGACGTGAATTTAAATAATTGATAATTATAATTAATCTCGATTAAGAAAAACTTTGTTAGTGTTATTTGAAAATATTTTAACAAACTTTGATTGAAAAATAATATCAACCAAAATCATCTAGCAAGATAATTTTTGAATTGTTATCAATTATTTTATATTTAATTTTTTTTACTTTTGGTGAAATATTTGTTCAAATAAAAAATTAAAGTTTAATAAATTTAAATTGCTTTATTGAAACAAAATACTTAAAAAATAAAATAATTTAAAACATGATTCATTCAAATTGAATGTATTTAAATATTTTTAAAATTGTAAAATTATTATGTTAATGAATAGTAAATTTAAATAGATATAACGAAATTCTTAAGCACTTACAATGTAATCATAATTCTGAGTTGGTAGGATAAACTTACATAAATTTTATACAACCTTTCTTGCTTCTTCTCATTTATTTATTTTGAATTGTTATCCTCAAAAGAAACTTTATTAATGAAAAGTTTTTCGAACTCTTTCTGAATTAAGCCTACCATGTCCACCAATATTTTTGAAACTTATATCTTGTTTTATAAAATATTTTTCTAAGGTTTTTAAAGAAAGAAAGGAAACACTCAATTCAATCCTCTCTCATATACATTTCATTTCTCCTTTTCCAAAAAAATTAATTGCCCACATACTGTCCAAGATGTTTTTCCATCAAGTTGTAAAAATATTTCCACATGCCTAACACTATACTAGTATCAACAAATCAAAACTTAATACCTATGCAAGAACTAAAATGATTTTTTTTTATTTTATTACTTCCTAAATATTCTCTTCAATGGGGGAGACTCAAACATAACAGCCACCACTGATCAAACGAAACAATGTAGCAATAGGAATAATTGGACATGAATTGTAAATAATAAATGGTGAAAATATATGAAGTAGAAATATCATTGTAATTGTTTGTCCATGTTAAATGCATGCAATTTTGAGTAATTCTTGTGAATTTATTGCAAAGGGCTAGAAGTGTGTAGATATTTGGGTGTGACTTTATCTTTTTCACTTCTTTCTATTTCTTGACAACAGGATTAATTTAGCAAAAGGTTAATTAATTAGTGGTAAACAAGAAATTTTAAATCCAAATTAGGAAGACAGGTAGCTGAAATTATGGATCAGAGAATAACTTTATCCCACAATTTCTAACAATGATGATCATGGTCATCTTCCTCTGACCAAGGTCGAGACTTCCTAAACAAACAACAATGCCTTTTTCTCTTGATGCCATCATCTCCCTTTGACTGAGAGTGGAGACTTCCTAACAGGTTTGTTAAGATAAAATACAAGAAAAGAAAAAAAAAAGGAACGAAAAAGAATGGAAGTGAAAGAATATTAATAGGATAAAGTGTAATAAAATTAAAAAAATTAGTACAATCCAACAAAAAACAGAATAATAATTTGCATAGAATTACAACGTCACTGTATTCTTTATGTTGTTTCATAATTTATTATGAGATCTTTTTTCGAGCTTATTAATCCCTTCATATAGTTTATAATCATAATAATAATAATAATAATTTAAAATAAAAACTAGTCTTAAAAATTAATATTTACTCTATTTCCTTCAATTAAATCATGTATTATATATATTTTTCATTTATCTTTTCTTTTTCTTTCAATGGCCTATCCAAAAGTAGTTTAGTACGATTCCTAGATTTTCTAATAAAAACACGAGTTTGTTCAATCAAGTATATATTTTTATAACTTCTAGGTAGTTGTTATAATCGCTCATATTTTAAATATTATTATCTATCCTTTAAAAGTTTATATTTTTCTTAATCGATTTCAAGTGTCACAAGAAAATACTTTTTTGTCATTTTCTCCTAAATTTTTTTTATAGTTTTATTGATTTTTTTCCGTAAGTGATTAGTAAACCCTATATCCTATCTATTAGATTGATTACATTTTCTTTTAATAGGAGTTCAAATGCAACACTCCAAAAATTCATTACACACTGTACTCTAAATCCATCAAACACCTTATACAAAACTTATAGCAGTTAAAAAATATAAACTTAAAAACACACATATATATATAAAAGGAAGATTAAAAATAAAAAAATTCTATTCTTTTTCAAATGTTACTTCTGCACCTGTATCTACTACAATCATTATTGCTTACAAGATAAATTTTCAACTTAAGAAAAAGTATATATAAAAAGATGTTTCAATCAACATATCACAATCATTCAATATCTTTTGAATACCAACTTATAGCAAAAATATATACAATCAAAGATATTCAACAAGTAGAAATGCCTTTTAGAATAATTATATTATGTCATGTCAAAGACTAACATTCGATCTAATACATAAGACTTAGATTTATAAACAAACTTAAGATAATAAATCAAGGTAAGTTCATTACAACCTAAGTTATGCTTCTATATATGTCAAGGTGTGCAAGAAATCCTAGGATAAGTTTAATATAATCCAAGTTGTGCATCCATATATGTCATGGTATGCAAGAACTCCCCCCTCATCTTCTTAATGCCTCATATATTAGTTTATGTGACTATGATTATTAGTGAAATAAGAGGATCTGTATTACAATCCAAGTCGTGCTTCTATATATGTCAAGGTGTTCAGGAAATCCCAGGATAAGTTCAAAACAACCCAAGTTGTGCATCCATATGTCACAATGAGCAAGAACTCCCCCTTCATCTTCTCACTACCTAATATATTAGTATGTGTGACTTGGATCACTAGTGAAGCAATGTGATATCTGTTGCAACATATGTATATGTGTTAATACTTAATACACAAATTAAACAATAATAATAGTTCACATATGATTCGAAATATATGATCACAAATTGATACAAATTTCATCTAAGTTTTGACATACAATAGAACTTATTTAAACAAAAAAAAATCAATTAAATATATAACTTAATATTCATTTTACATTTCAAATAGTCATTCATATACAATCCAATTTAATGCAAATACAAGAAGAAAAAAAGAAAAGTGTTTTTTTTTTTTAAATTTTAGCCTTGAGCAAGAATTGGCTCGGTTGAGCGTTTCTTGAGTGAAAATCTAGTCGAATCAGAGATTGAATTATAGTGCTATTTTTGCTTGAGTGAAATTTAGACTGAAAACAAGATTTGAATTTGTGTTTCCTTTTTGCTAGAGCTAAAATATTAAAAATTCAATCTCATACAACTTAACGAATCAATTTTCAAAGGTTTTATTCAAAGTCACTTTAACAAATATAACTTTAAAACAATTCAAAATGATCAATATAATCATTAATTTGTTTAGAAATCATCCTCCACTCCTTTCAATTCAAACTTGGTCATTCAATATATATATATATATATTATTTATATCAAGCTCATGAACTAACATTGAATTATTTGTTTCAAATAACCACAACTTGAACTAATTTATCTCAAATGCATTAATCTAACACAAACGAATAATATATATCAAATTTCATTCATTCAAACTATACAAATCTCATATCAAACAAACTCAAACATTAAAACACATGTTCAAGTAACATACTACTAAAACTCAAGATACTTTGAGTACGTCACCTTCACATCCAAATCATCTATCCTAGTATTCTTATCAAAATATAAATAGGTTTCTTTAGATGTAATTATTTATTCCAAGAAAAGTTCTAACTCAAATAAGAAAATCACTCGAAATCTAAAGACATACTACAAAGTTTTTAAACATCACCAAATTTCAGTATAAGTTTAATCAAGTTGAGATAATCACTTTTCTCAACTAACTTCACTAAAATTGATATAAAATCATAAAAAAAATAAAAAAGACTAGAGAATATGATCAATTTGAATCCTTATTTTTCACTATGATTTTTGATCTTTCAACTATAGTAGGATATGATCAGATTTTAAAAGATATAAGATATGTACACAGTAATAACTTAGAGATAAGTTAAAAAAAGAAAGAAAAATAAAAATGGAGAGGAAAGAAAGAAAAAGGTGAAAATGCGAGGGTACAGTAACAAAACAAAATGTAAACAATTTCAGTTTTTTAAGTAAAAGCTTAAGAATGTACGTAGAAGAAATTGAAAAATGCTAACAATATTACAAATTAAAATGTGAATCACACACTAGTGAAACACTCAGTTTTTGTCCTCTTACATCCCCAATTAAAATGATGATTGGTTAAGGTCATTCAAATGGAAAGGTAAGTAATCATGTAAGTAATTATTGTTGGACTTAATCTTTATAAGTAAGTTGCTGGATTAGATTGTTATGAATATTTATATATATATATATATATATATATATATATATATATATATATATATATATATATATATATTTTGAGATAAAAAATCTTATTAAGCTTTTCAACATAGGTTTATCGTTAATAAAACGGATAAATACTTTATGTTAATAATATAATTATTAAACTAACATCCATGATGATCTCATAAATCATTCAGAGGATTAAAATGTAATTTAAATTTAATTAGATTAATTTGAATAGATTTAAATTGGACTGTCTATTTTGATAATCTTATTTACAACAAAATATTTGAAATATATTGAAAGAAAAAAAAATCCACTCAAAACCATAACAATTTTATGAGTAAATTTGAGAAAAGGACTTCTGCTGTGCCCTTTTCACTTGTCAAACGGCAATTGTTTTTATTTTTTTACTTAGCCAAGTGTTTTTAATTGATAATTTGAAAAACGTTTGCAACAAATAAATCTTGTGACATGTATGAATGATGTTATTTTTAAAAAAGAAGACATTAAATAATGGCACTTTAAATGTACTATTTTTACATTTTGGTCATAGTTATTTGTAAAAATTTTGTGTTTCTTTTTAAGATTAACTTTCAATCTCATGGACTTTTCTTAACCTTATAGTTCTGTGTAAATTGATTTAGTTACCCTTGTACTTATATTAATTTTACTCTTTTCTCTTCGAAAAAAAAAAAACTTTTTCACGTTAAGTTCTCACCCTAATAACTAATCTTTGATTAAGAATATGTTTAAGGGAGAAGAGATAAAGTAATGCACATGCAAACACGTGACATTATCAATATTGAAACCCTTCTCTATGTGATGGAACCCATCCAAACAACCTCTCTCTCATTTTTTAACATTATGTTTTACCAAAATATTATAAATGAATTAAAAATTAATTTTTATTTATTCTTTCATTCTCTTTAATAGCTACATTTTTTTTACACTATTAATCGTTATGTGATTAACACATTTTTTACGGAAGTAATTAACTTCACAAATTCCCCTTAAAATGAGTATGAAGAAAAATAAAACATTTAATTTACGCGTCAATTTATTGATGGACATAATGTTAGATACAGAGATGACATAGATGATTCGTGTCCCTTAGAAAAAGGAGTCCTAAAAGGAAATCTCAATTATTTTCATCTTTTGGATCCTTGCACAAACTTGAGAAAGTATGCGAAATTATAACTAATTATAATATTTGACTAAAAACCAGTTTTAGAGCCATATTCTTTTTAAGAATGTAAAACCAAATATATAAATATTTATGTAATATCACGTTAAGTAATATTTTAACTTGATTCTGCATAATTTAACTTGCTTCTATGTTATATTTGAGATATTTTAACTTGAGTTTGCGAAGAAGAATAACCGATTATTAATAAATTATTATTCTACGTGTAACTCTTCTTTTTCGTAAAATAAAACAGTACAATAATTGAATTAATAAAATTATTTAATTAGACTTACATAATAAAATAAAGATATTTTATAAAAATAAAATAAATTGGATGATTAGAGAGAGAAAAAGTTGATAGTAAGTTTGGTTTTTAGAAGTTAAACCTTACATTATTATTAGGAAATAAAAGTGTATCGTCATTAAAGAAAAGAGAGGTTGACGGCAGAACAGGCCAGGTCAGACAAACTGTGTGCTGTAGAATAGTTTATGCAGGTTGTCAAGCTTAGATGTCTAACTCATCCTGCATTTTTTACTGCATGTTAACCCATAAGATCCATCTACATTGTCATTCCTATTAAGTATATTATATGTGTTTTAAGGATAAGAAGCACTCAAGTGAGTGCTTATTTGACATTGTTTTCTAGATTTACAATATCAATTATTAAATATTACTTTTATTGATATTTTGAATTTTGTTCAATAGAGTTTTAAGATTCTTCTCAATTTAAAATTGTGTTCTTTAGAATTTTAGAATTTTAATTAATAAGACATAAGAGGATTTAATATTTTAAAGATGTTAAACAATAATAGAATCTCAACACCAATTAATAAATAAATGAAAATATAAACTGTTGTCTTTGAAATATTTGAAGGAATTAAAAATTTTGTGGTTGGAATTGCTTCTCAAGATATATGTAAAAATTAAGTTAAATTGAAAATAAAGTTAACATCTTATAGTTATAATTTTAAGATACACCACAAGCTTGTCCATATGTGTGAGAGACATACCAATATATAAATTGCAGAAGAAGCTCTCCCACATGTATGTGGTTGAACCCACAAGGATCAAAGAGGCATACTAGAAGATAAGAGGAGAAGAGCTTTTGAGGATTACAAATAGGAGTATGACTAGAAAGGACAAAAAGATCAAATAAAAGGAGATTTAAAAGGAAAAAAAATTAGAGAAAGGCTTAGAGCTTTGGAGGAAGAGATTAAAAGAATAAACATGTGTAGTTTTTGAAAAATATGAAGAATTTGAGAGAGACAAGTACTTGATGGTAATAACTTGAGAGAACATTGATCTTAAGTGTACAAAGTTAGAAGTGTCTTTTGAAAATCTTAAACTAGCACATGTCACTCACATGAGCACATGAGTTAGTTTGAGTCTCCATTTGACTTTTCAAGCTTTCAAGACATACTCATGACCCTCAAAACTTTTAAAAATGTGTCACATGTGTTTGTCATCCTAACAATCACTTTGTAATCATTACATTTCCTAATTTTTAGAAAAATACATGTGTTCTCCCTAATTTCAAGAGATTAATTTAGTTAAATATAGTTAAGTGAATTTAACTTGATTAACAAAGTTAACTCATTTTATCTCTTAGAATTTCCTCTTGGCCGAATCGCTTCCTTATAAATAGGAGTGTTTTCTCTTCGTAACTTTGAATGAAATAAAAAGTTCTTTGTTAGACTTTTGGGAGAGTTTGAGTCATATCTATTTTCTTATCTTAGTTCTTATTTTAAGAGACTTTTTTTAGGTGACGGTCCTCTTTCACTTATCCTCGAGTTTTCCTTCTCTTACCTTTTTCCTTCCTTTAATCTATCTTTTATTTTATGTTTTTTTTTTTTACAATAATTTTACACTTAGATCAAACATTTTCTTTCCAATAGCTTCGATGAGTTGCCTTCACTGTTTTTCATTCATGGAACATTAAACCAAAATAAAGGGTTAAATTATAAATTTTAAAAATATTAAAATTACATCATTCACATAATAAATTAAAAACTTTTAAAACATTGGATTTATATTAAAAAAATAAAACACATAATAGGAAAAAGAAAACTATTTAACCCAATAAAAACAAACAAGTGTGAGTGGCGTGTTTGTTTCTTGGCTAAGCATTTGAAAATAAGCACAGTCCAAGGCTGATGCAAAATGATTGACAACATTACTCATCCAAATGGACAAATATGAAACGTTAGAGTAGAGTGCATTAATTTGGCGAATGATGTCATGAGTCTGAATGTGTGGACCCAAAGTTGATGGAATCAAGGCCGCACGACAAGCACTTATCTTCTTGGTAGGAACGGACCATACAACAACTAATTCCAATCAGAGAAAAACCAGGATTCCATCGGACGACAGAATAAGGGATTTTGGTTTCCTGTGGACCCTCTCAAGTAACCAAAATGAAAGAGAAAGATGATGGGTTGGGTTGCACTGGCTAGACCTATATTCTGCTTGGTGTGATTGCCTGATAAGACATTTCTCGTTTTCCATACTTTCATCCCCTCCTTTTCATACTTTCATTTAACTTAAAAAAATAATTTTATCTTATTATTTTAAACACTTTTTAATTTAGTATTTTTTCTAAATAATATATGTAAAATCTATTTGGTTGAATTCATTTGAATAAATTTATTGTATAAAAAGATGTATTTAGAGAGATAAAAATTGTTTAGTTGACTTAATTTGGGAGGATGAATAAAAAAGAATTTGTAGGATGGTACGAGAAGATGGATGAGAAAAGATTTGTATGATGGTATCTTTGATGATGTGAAGAGATTTAAAGAGATGTAACTTGAAATTAGGAAATAATCTTTATAAATGAGGTCAAAATTACAAAATACCCTTATAACTGAGTCATAATTTTGAAAATTACAAAATACCCTTATAACTGGATCATAACTTTGGAAATTACAAAATATCCTTTTAAATGGGTTTAAAGTTTTTATTGTCTATAATGATCAATTGGTAATTTCAAAAATATATAATCAAATTTTCATAATCAAACTTCTCAAATCTCTTCAAATCTTACTATCTATCTATTAATCCAAACAATCCTACCATGTAGAGACGGATTCGTCTTCCATCTGAAACGATATTAAGTATTTGCTCTCATCTTATGATTCTGACAACAAGAGCAATTTAAAATTTGGATAGAATAATTTACTCACATTATACTACATTTGATTTTTATAAAAATGATATTCTGTCCAAAAAAATAATAATAAGTTTTCAATTTACTATTTTATCTTGACTCTTTAATTTTTACTTTAACATCAAATTAGATATACCATTTGCTTGTAAAATTAAAAATCAAAAAATAATTACTCTCAAGACCGAAGATCTCACATATTAGTAGAGTTATTAAAAGATCCTGTAAAAACAATAATAATAACGGTTCTCATTCAAAGTAGTAATTTTAAGTTGGTAAGTTTACTTTAAGAATATACTTTATTTATAGGAATTTTCTTCCTATATAGTGTTGGTAAGATAGATTTAGATACTAGAAAAATAGGTTCAAGAATTTCAGGATTTAGTTATTGCTTAAACTCCAAAAAATTTAAAATTATTATTTCCGTAATTCTCACCAAACTTGACAAAAATAATACTTTAAGATCAACATAATTATTACTTAATAGATAATTTTTTACCTCGAACATATGTTCAAGGTACTATAGTCCTTTATTTAATATTTACGCTTTAGTTCCTTAACACTAGTGTGAGGTGTCATTCACCAGGTATATATGACTAGTCTTCAAAACGGTACACTAACTAATGTTGTCATCATGAATCTTTATTACCAAAACATCTAAAAATAAAAAAAAATGATAGTAAAAATATCAAAACGGTATAAAGAATAAATTTAAAATTCTACCATTATATATATATATATATATATATATATATATATATATATATATATATATATATATATATATATATATGAGACCTGTACTAATTACTTGCAATAATTGTTAACAGAAATGTTACAAACAATTTTGGTTCTATAATGCATGTTTAGTTTCACAACAATTTATGTTCTATACCAGTTAATGCAATCATGGATTTAAGGAATTGGGGCCTCATATATAAACTATGTTTGAAGTATAAATTTACTACCGTTTTGTTTCAAGTTATTAGGTTTGTATATTTAGAAATAACATTTCCATAAATATTACAAGTACAATGTTATTTTTAGTTATGTCTAAAAATTTGTTTGATTAACTTTAAATACTTCTAAGATGACGTTTGTTTGTGATGAAAATAAAATTGATTTTTATTCTAGAATTAGAGTTATATAATTAATAAGGTAGTTGGGAAATTCTGTAATATATGTCTAAAGTTAATAAGGTACATAGAAATGGGAATGTTCAATTAATTAGGAGTCTAGAATATTTCTATGAGTACTATAAATAGAGCTACTCATTTGCCATTTGTATCAAGCCATTTTGAGAAGTAAAAGTCCTCCAAAGTTTATTTCTTCTTCTCTTGAATCTCCTTCTGCCCTTTGGTTATTTAGTCTTGTGCCAGCAGACTTTCTCCTTTTTTTTTCTGTTCTTTTATAGTTTACATGGTATCAGAGCCATAAGGGCTCTAGTATCGCGTGTCAAGATTCCTTGGTGGAAAAATAAACCGATACCTCAGAAATAGATTCAAGTGGTCATAGTGGACTTAGTATTGAGGTATTAAATCAGTCCAACTACAGGGTATAGGAGGACTTGTATGGAGTCTTATCTCGTTGGTGAAGATTTGTGGGATGTTGTTGATGGGAATAATACAACTTCTCCTATAAACGAGTCAGGAAACGTCAATGCATTCAAAAGATGGAAGCAATTGAATGCAAAGGCGGAGTTCGTGTTGAAGCAATCGATTTCTCATAGCTTCTTCGATCACATCATGTGGTGCAAAAGCCCAAGAAATTTGGCAGACTCTTGACAGACTCTTTAAAGAGAAGGATGAAGCACGACTTCAAATCTTGGAGAATGAGCTCGTCAACACCACACAGGGCAATCTTTCTATTTCTGATTATTTTCTTAATATTAAAAATCTTTGTTCGGAGATTTCTTTGTTAAATCCAGAAGAAGCAATTTCCGAAGCTCAAATAAGGAGAATTATTATTCGAGGATTAAAGGCGGAGTACATTCCGTATGTCACATCGATACAAGAATGGGTTCAACAACCATCCTTAGAGGAGTTCGAAAATTTGTTATCCTCTCAAGAGTCACTAGCAAAGCAAATGACTAATGTCTCAATAAAAGAAGGGAAGAAGTCTTTCAAGAGTAAAGAAAATCAAGATAGTCTGACCTCTCGTCCACATAGCCAAAACAACTCGAGCCCATGTGGAATTAGTGGTGAGTCTTCTAAGAAGATTTTCAAATGTTATCAGTGTGGCAAAATTGGGCATATCAAAAGGTTTTGCCGAGCTAAATTACTGAGAGTAATGTAGCTGATAAGATTGTGGAGGAAGAAGACCGGGGGAAGTGCTTTGAGGTAGAAACAAAATATGTTGATGCCTTTGAAAATGACTGGATGGTGGATTATAGTTGTGATCATTATCTAAGGGAAGATCAATCCAAGCTTTCTAACCCCTGAAAGTATGATGGGAATGAAGCCAGATTCACGGCCAATACTGTAACGGTGGGTGTATCGTCACCGGCCATAAAGCAGTGTCCCTGTAACGATGGTTGTATCGTCACCGGCCATAAAAGCAGTGTCTCCAACAACTACACCGGCCATAAAAGCAGTGTCTCCAACCACTACACCGGCCATAAAAGCAGTGTCTCCAAGGACTACACCGGCCATAAAAGCAATGTCTCCAAGGACTACACCGGCCATAAAAGCAGTGTCTCCAATGACTACACCGACCACAAAAGCAGTGTCTCCAACGACTACACCGGCCATATCCAACGACTACACCAGCCATAAAAGCAGTGTCTCCAACTAATGCACCGGCCATAAAAGCAGTTACACCGGCCATAAAAGCAATACTACACAGCAGTTGTCTAGCCATAAAAGTAGTGTCTCCAACGACTTCTGACGATGAACAGGTACTATCCTCGAACTCATCTCTAATTGTTAAAAATAATAATTCAATGCAACACACAAGGAGTTTCACAAAGTCTTTTTCCAAGACTTAGACTCAGGGTAAATATCCAAAAAATCAATTTAAGGGAAGTGTTGAAAATAAAGTTGATTTTTGTTCTAGAGTTGTTTATAATTAATAAGGTAGTTGGGATAATTTTACAATATTATAGAGATATCTAAAGTTAGTAGGGTAGTTGGGTAGTCTACAATTAATAGGATAATTGAAAATGTTCAAATTAATTAGGAGTTTTCCATGAGTACTATACACGAGCTAGTCATTTGTATCAAGTCATTTTGAGAAGTAAAAGTCCTTCAAAGTTTCTTTCCTCTTTTCTTGAATCATTCTCCTTTATTTTTCTTTATTTTTGAGTTATTCTTCTTTGATTGTATTCTTCGTACCTTTAATTATTCGGTTATGCACAAACATTTTGCAGCCTTAACAGTCATTCTCTAAAAGAGTATTATATCTACAATATTATTTCCATATGCCTATATTATATCTACAATATTATTTCCATATGCCTGTTTGGTAGGTATATAGTAACTTTAGAAAAAAAATTATTAAACTGAAAAGGAAAAGATTTAATTATTTTTTATTTTATAAATTCATTAAAAGATGTAACTAATTTTTTTAAAGTTCAGTTATATTTCTCATTTTTGAGAAAGACAATTAGGTGGCCTTTCAATTTGGCATGTAACTTTTGATGGTGTTACTTTTCAGCAAGGTAAAAACAAATATGGTAAGTGAATAATAAATTGTGATGATGAAGCAATTTATATGGCAAATCAATTGTAAATTACAAGATGGCTCAACTGAAATTTGAACTTGAGGGGATACAAATTGTTGTTTGTGAATACAGTGGGTGGTAGATGGTACATACAAGATCCAACCATATCTAGATTCATTCTTTAAATCACAACACAATTTGTCCTCTATCAAGAACTATGGGTACCTAATGTTGCAAACCCTAAACCTAAACCTAATGTTGCTATAAACTCACGAAACTTTAACCACATAAAATCTGATTCTGACCCTCACCACAACCAAGATAAGCTACATGGTAAGATCATATCCACCTCAAATTTTAAAGACTAAAAATAGAAGTAAAAAAAATAATTGGTTTTACTATGTAACTATATTTTGTGCGTATCTTACGAGAGAAAGAGAGAAAGGCTGCACACTAATTCTAAATGTGTGGAGAATACTTATTAAGGAGCATAAGAACATACTTGGGTTGGACCTTAGTAATATGAATCTTAGCCGATTTAGTGAAGCGAATTTCTTTTAGGGCTCCATAATTTACTTTGGCACACCTATAAGCATGAAAATTCTCACTTTATTTCTTTAATTTATAAAGAAATAATTTTTGAACAGTGTAATTTGAAAGTTATTTTTTTATTTTAGAATTGTGTGATCTAAAACTGTTTTTAACTTTTAGATTATGAAATCTGAAAACTATTTTAATTTTTAAATTGTATAATTCAAAAATATTTTTTATTTTTAGATCATGTAATTTGAATATTTTTTTTAACTTATGAATTGTGTAATTCAAAATTTACTTTTAATTTTGATTTTCAAATTCTACAATTCGAATTGTTTTTTTAACTTATGAATTATGTAATTCAAAATTTACTTTTAATTTTCGAATTATGTAATCTAAAGGTTTTTTTTTTTTTTTTTT